>Ga0233430_1002693_pt1 | contig 19645 bp, 18 predicted proteins | sample SI_118_April2016_2_FD_179883 | JGI IMG/M metagenome (GOLD analysis project Ga0233430, IMG submission 179883) | Seawater microbial communities from Saanich Inlet, British Columbia, Canada - SI_118_April2016_150_MG | ecosystem: Environmental > Aquatic > Marine > Inlet | place: Canada: British... | reverse complement strand
AAAAGGCCAGCAGCATCACCGGTGGCGCCGTGACCCTGGCAAAAAATTCCTCGGATCGTGTGGAAGGGCTCGGAAAGTCCGCCCAGGAGATCAGCAAGGTGACCGAGACCATTACCGAAATATCCGAACAGACAAACCTCCTGGCACTCAATGCCACCATCGAAGCGGCCCGTGCGGGAGAGGCCGGTAAGGGCTTTGCAGTTGTGGCCAATGAGATAAAGGAGCTGGCCCGACAGACCGCAGAGGCCACGAATGAAATCAGCAAACGGATCGAAAGGATCCAGGATTCCATTTCCGGCACCATTACCGACATCGAACAGGTCCCGAAGGTGATCAATGAGGTCAATGAGATCGTGTCCACCATCGCCACTGCGGTTGAAGAACAGTCCGTTACCACTAAAGAGATCGCATCCAATGTGACACAGGCCTCACAGGGTGTTCAGGAGGTGACGGAAAACGTCGCCCAGAGCTCCACGGTGAGTGCGGATCTTTCCAGAGAGGTATCCGAGGTGAACCAGGCCTCCGGAGAGATTGCCAGCAGCAGTTCCCAGGTTAGTTTGAGTGCAGTGGATCTGTCCAAGGTTTCCGAGCACCTCAAGACGCTGGTGGGGCAGTTTAAGGTTTAGCAAAAAGAAACCGGTACGTGTTTTAAAACGGAGATTCTAAAAAATGGCACAAGCGTCGGAAGTGAAAGGAAACGGCAAGGTCGTAGATCTCGCCACCTTTTATGTGGGAGAAGCGCTCTGCGGCATGGATATCCTGAAGATCCAGGAGATCAACAAACTCCTGGACATGACACCGGTTCCCCATGCCCCGGAATATGTTAAGGGGATACTGAACCTGCGGGGTCAAATTGTCACCGTGATCGACCTCTGCAGAAAACTCGGGCTGCCGGAAATCAGGATCAACCAGGCCGAGAACCGGAACATCATCGTCAATTCCGAAAACGAGTATGTGGGGCTCCTGGTGGAACGGATCAGCGATGTGGTCCGGGCGGATTGGGACGAGGTACAGGCACCGCCGGCAAATATCGGCGGTGTCCAGGGCAAGTATTTTGAAGGTGTTTACAAGACCGATAGCAGCCTGATCGGGATACTGAATGCCGAAGAAGTGCTTCAGACCCATAAAGAGGAACATGAATCCATCGGATAGATGATGTCCCAGAAGACCTCGTCCTCCCCATGGGTTCTTTAATCGTTATTCCATTCAGAACCGACATCTTCTTATGGTTAAAAAGGGCGGTAAAGCCTGGCTCGAACCGGGGGTTAAGAAAGAAAAAAGGGCTCGTTCCGGTTCGGAGTAACCGGAACGAGCCCTTTTCAGGGATGATTGTCAGTAACTGATCAGGGTTGCTTACTGCGGTACTTCAGCCTAAATGCCTACAGCCTATCTACCTGAGCAGTTATGATTGTCAAAACGGTTTGCTTAACTATTGAATTCCGAGTTCCTCCAGTTTTTCAGGCGTCGGAACCCCCTTTTCATCCCACCCCATCAATGCATAGTAGTATCGTTTCGCCGTTTCCAACTGCTCAGGATCCAGGGCTGTCTCGGATAAGGCGCCATCTGTGGTGGGCCCGAAGAATCGGCCCGGCAGGCGGTCGTCTTCATCGGTGAGCCCCTGGCGGATATTGAAAAGCCGGCACATGGTCAATGTTCTTTCAGCCGCCCGGAGCTGCTCCATGACCGTCGTGTTCCAACCGGTCACCCCGGCCGTTAGTTCGGCGGCCTGTTCATAGGAATAGGGGAGGAACTGGCACAGGGTCAGGGAGTCGAAGATGATCTTTTTCAGCTGTACGATTTTCAGGAGTGCGATTTTTTTCGGCCCGATATCTTCAAAAGATGTGGATTCCATACCCAGGGCGACGGCATCCGGTACGGTGACACTCGATGGATCTCCGGGGCTTCTGAACGCCAGATCGATCATGTTGCAGCAATGGTCGGCCCCATGGGGGTTGACCATGTATCCTAAAGCCAGGGCCTTGTTTAGCCGGGGATCATGCATGGGAAGCTCCAAATTCTTGACTTGAATGGAAAACGCTCCAGCCCCGTTTCCGATTTTATCGGCGGCCCGGGCTGAGCCTTCCGCCAGAATGTCACCGAATCCTTCCCTGTGGGCGATGGCCTCCACCATCTTGAGCATGGCTTCGGCATTTCCGAATTTAAGATCGATTCCGCCGGTATCATCGGTTGTGATAATACCGTTTTCAAAGCACTCCATGGCAAACGCGATGGTGGCGCCGGTTGAAATGGTATCGATGGAATAGGCATTGCACAGGGCGCTTGCCTTTGAAATGGCGGCCAGATCATCGATGCTGCAACTGGACCCGAAGGCGCCCAGGGTTTCGTATTCCGGCCCCCCGTATGCCCTGTCCACCTCATAGGGTTCTTTGATTTCAACGACTTTCTTGCATTTTACCGGGCAGGCAAAACAGCCGTCCATGCCGACCCGGATGGTCTCTTTTATGGCCTGGGCGGAGATGTTGACAACCCCCGGAAATGTCCCGTCACGGAAATTGCGGATGGGCAGATTGCCGATCTCCTCGTAAAACGGCATGGCCGCACCGGTTCCGAAGTTTGTGAATGCGGAAACCTTGTCTAAATTGTCGACCATCCATTTTCTGAGAGCTTTTACGATCTCGGGGTTGGCCACAGTCGGTTTCAGTGTGCCCCTCACGGAAACGGCTTTTAGGTTTTTTGCCCCCATCACAGCCCCCAGCCCGCCTCTGCCGGCGGCATCTTCAAGGCCATGCATGATGCAGGCGAATCGGACGCAGTTTTCGCCGCCCGGACCGATTAGGGCGACCCGGGTTTTTTTATCGTTTTCCGAATCCCGGATGGCATCAATGGCCTCTTTGGTGGTTTTCCCCCAGATATGGGATGCGCCCTTAATCTCTGCTTCGCCGTCGTGTATATGAAGATAGACCGGTCCGGCAGCTTTACCTTCGATAATGACCGCATCGAACCCGGTGCTTTTGAGCTCGGCCCCCCAAAATTCTCCCACTTCGCTTTTTGCGATACCGCCTGTCAGCGGGGATTTTGCCCCCACGCAATGCCTGCCGCTTCCCGGCAGCGGGATCCCGGTAATCGGGCCGGCGGCAAAGACCAGTTTGTTTTCAGGCCCCAGTGGGTCGACGCCCGGTTCGAGCTCCTTTAGCAGAAAGTAGGATACAAATCCTGCGCCCCCGATGTATTTTCGGCAAAAGGCCTCATCGATGGCTTCGCTCTTTACCGTTCCGGCTGAAAGATTAACCCGTAGAATTTTTCCGTTATAACCGCCTAAATGCGTTTTTGTCATCTGTTTCTCCTTACGGCATGTTTTTCATTGGCAATTGTCTGGTGATCCCTTTTCCCGTCAGCGGGGCTGCACACGCCAAATATGTATATTAAGAAAATTAGTTTTGGTTTCCCATGTTTAGGCCCTACACACCACTGCTGTGCTGTCGGCAGAATGGTTCTGGATGCTCGATGCTGGATAATTGGTTGATAATTATGCCTTTTTATCTGTCATCGAGTATCCCGTATCCAGCATCGCTTCCCAGTAGCAGCTGAAAATTGTTTAACGGATAGGCAGTCATCAACCCCCCAAACATTATTTTGAACACTATAGATCTGTTTCGACACCCTCGATAACGCTCTGTCCGAACCATACAACAGTATCGAAGCCTGCGTCAACGACATTGCCGGACAAGGAGGCGCTTAGGGCGGGGTCATCGTTTTATACGGACCCGGCCTCGAAGTTATCGGCCTGTACCGGTTGACTAAACATTCGAACATGTCATAGTTATCGTCTATACAGAAACAACAAATTTCTGTATGGAGCCCCAAACTTTGAACCGTTCCGTTTTGGTCCTGGAAAGGAGAGCGCTGATGATTCAACTTTTAAAAAAAGATAATCAACTTCTTAAGGACTTGGCCAAAGAGATTTCAAAGGAAAATCTTAAAAAAGACTGGAATGAATTTATGGAAATAACACCCATTCATTCCGGAAGCCGGCAGGAAGAGGAGGCGGCTCAATTTATCAAGGACCGGCTTAAAGACAATGGTCTGTCGCCGGAAGTGCTCCGGTACGATGCCTACCTGTCTGATCCCAAATGGGCGACACTTAAGGTCATGGAACCCCGCCGGAAGGAGATCCAGTGCACACCCTATCGCCAGGTCGGCAGCACAGGGTCCGGCGGGTTCGAAGGGGCGGTGATCTATCTTGACCCGGAGAAAATCGGCAATTCCGAATGCCGGGACAAGATCGTCATCGCAGAACAGGAAACATGCGGTGACTGGATGGGGCTGAGATATCCTCTGACCCTTAAACTACAGGAAATGGGAGTAAAGGGACTGATCGTTATTGAACAGGATACCTTTGTGCCCACTGTGATCCATCAGCGTGCGGATTTTTCCGTCTCCGGAAACCCCACCCCGGACAACCTGCATCTCATCCAGACGATTCCTGCCATCGTATCGGTATCAAACAAAGACGGGCAGCTGCTAAAGACACTTGCCCGGCAGGGCGGGCTGCGCATACACCTTACATCCGTGGTTGAAACCGGATGGAAGCGGTTGCCGCTTCCGGTTGTCGAGATCATGGGCGCCGAGGATCCGGAAAAATTTATCCTGGTAAACGGCCACATCGACACACCGCCCTTTTCACCGGGGGTCACCGACAACGCATCCGGTGTTGTTGCAATGATTGAACTTGCCCGGATTTTCAACAAGTATCGCCACAGCCTTAAACGAAGCATCCGTTTTGCATTCTGGACCGCCCACGAAATTGGCCGGTACGGCGGGTCGACCTGGTACAATGACGCCTTCTGGCATGAACTTCGCTACCGGTGTATCGGTTTTCTCAACATCGATTCACCCGGGGCAGACGGGGCTGCGACCTACATGCCGGCACCTGTCGGGGAAATGCAGGATGCGATCCTGGAAAGCATAAAAGCTGCCACCGGAATCGCTGTAGAGGCCACTAGGTGGCCCACCCGTGCAGGAGACAACAGCTTCTGGGGCGTCGGAATACCCCATGGGAGCATCATTTCCGCCCGGCCTGACGGTGAATATGATCCCTTTGTCAACTACTCAGGGGGTGGGTGGTGGTGGCACACCGCTTGGGCCACCCTGGATCGCGGTGATATCGATATTCTGTCCAGGGACGTTGATGCGAATCTAAACTTTATTTTCAGGATGACAAACTGTCCGATACTCCCCATAAACTTTTGCGCCTATGCGGATCATATGATCGACATCCTGGAAGATCTCCAGGCAAAAGCAGATAAGGTCCGTGGATACTTTAACCTGTATTCCGTAATTGAAAGGGCAAAGGCGTTTAAGACCCTGGCCCATGCCCTTGAAGATGCGGTCCGGAATGCTCTGGCGGAAAAGGTTTCCGAAACCCGATTAAACAGTATAAATGATTGCATCCTGTGGGTATCCCGATACATAAATCCGGTGGTACATTCAGATGCTGAAAAAACCGGCCAGATGGATATGAGCACTTTCGGTGCAGAACCTTTTCCCCGGCTCCAGGGGATTCTGGCCCTTTCGGATATGCCGCTTCACCAGTCACAAGAGTTCAAATTTCTGCGGACAAAACTTCTGCGGGAGCGGAATTATGTCGAAGACGGTTTTCATTCGGCAAACGCATTGATTCGAAAAACCCTGGATGCCATGTAATCACCACTTAGGAAACCGGTTATCCCAAACCATATCCAACCATACAGGATCGGCCTCATCCTCACCGAACAGTGCAATATTAACTGTCGACACTGCTGGTTTGGCTCAGGACCGGCCAAAAAGAACCGGATGGGTTTTAATGACGCACTGGGCTATATCCGGCAAACCAGAGAAATGCCGTCGGTGGAATGGATCAGTTTTTCCGGGGGAGAACCGTTTCTTTTTCCCGATCTGCTGCTCAAACTCATAGCCTCGGCTTCCGGGATGGGGTTGCAAACGGAGTGCGTTTCAAACTGTTTCTGGGCAGAAACAGCGGAAGGTGCGGTGAAGGTGTTGGAGCGTTTCAAGAAGGCGGGTCTTGGGGTTATAAACATCAGCATAGATGATTTTCATCAACAGCATCTGCCCTTTGATCGGGTTCGGAATGGTTACCATGCCGCAAAGCATCTCGGGATAAAAATTGTTATCATGTCTGCGGTAAAAAAATCGAGCACCATCACCGCCGGACAACTGGGACAGCTGCTTGGAGACGACGGGATTCTCATCCTCGGAAAAGGTGCTGTACAGAATGCGTCTACCACAGCACTTGCAGTTCAGTCCAGTTTTCTTCCCATCGGGAGGGGGGCGGGTATTCCTGAAAAGGAGTGGATTGTCGAAGATCGATCACTTGCCGGCACATGCCAGATTGTACTGCGTGATATCAGTATTCACCCCACTGGAAAGGTGTTTCCCTGCTGTTCAGCTGCCGGAACGGCGGAGACCGCCGTTATCGGAAACGCAAAAGAGGCCGGATTGCATAAGATTATCCGTGAGGCCGGCAGGCACCCGTTTTTTAGGGTGCTGTCAAAAAAAGGCCCGAAAGGGCTTTGCGAATATCTTCACCTGGACAACACCGGGAAACCTTATGTAAACAAGTGCCATCTCTGCCATGAACTGTTTACGGGCCAGGAATCGGGTGACTGGAAAACCTGGAAGGTAGGGGCAAGCGAATTTAGTTCTTCCCCCATCGGTGCCCTCTGATGGCGTTCATATCGATGTCCAAATCCACTATTTGACATTGGGATCTTCATCGAGCCAAATCCGTGCGGCTTGCTCCTCCCGGAATACATCGAACGAGATTCCGTGGGCCTCACAGTGCACCTGAATCATTCTTGCTATTCCGAAGTGAACATCCCTTTTTACCACAATAGCGATTTTATCTGAGATTCTGGGAACAAACGAACCGAGCATACTTGCAGCCTCTTCCGGTTCGTGTTTTGGCGGGTTATATTCTGAGCCCCGATCGATAAAAAGGATTCGCATACCCGACCGATAGTCCTGATCCCTGGTAAGTGCGAGAAGCGTTTTTTCAACATCGTGGTAGGAGAACGATCCGCCATTTGTCAGAACTGCAATATTTTTTTCAATTTTGTAACTGATACCCATTTGTCCCCTTTACCTCATTCTGCATCAATCGTCCAATGGCGGCGGAATCAACACAAAATTGCCAACATGTTTTTTCTCGAGGAACTCGCCTTGGGCGTCCGCAATCCGTTCGAGTGGAAAAATCTTCGCTACAAGCGGCCTCAACTCGCCGCGCTGGATGTAAGAAATAAGATTTGAGAAAACGGGTTCGTCCCATGCAGTGCAGCCTATCAGCTTCAAATCCTTCAGATAAAAGGTACGCATGTCGAGAGTCACCAATGGGCCTCCGATCGCCCCGGAGGAGACGTATCTTCCCCCTCGCTTCAGTACCTTGAGCACGCCCCCAAAAGCAGGCCCCGCTACGTTGTCAATAACGACATCTACAGAGTTTTCGCCGAGATTGAAAACGACATCCTCATCACGATCGATAACACGATCCGCTCCGATGGCAAGAACCTGTTCCATCTTTGCCTTTGCTGCAATCGCCGTCACGGTGGCGCCCCGTCGTTTCACCAGCTGCACGACTGCTGAGCCGACACCGCCGGACGCTCCTGCGACCAACACACGCTCCCCCTTGCACACCTTCCCGCGATGCACCATGTTTTCAGCAGTTCCGTAGGCACAGGGGATCGTACCAAGTTCGGCATCGCTCCAATCGCAGTCCACGGCGAACACCTCCCCGGCAGGAACTTTGACAAACTGGGCGAAGGCGCCGTCGAAATCAGAGCCCATCCAGATGTTGTCCATGGACTCAAAACCTGACTGCCGCATGCATGCCCGCACGAGCACACGAGACCCGATGGTGCGCTGGTCTCCACCGGGGGCAATGGCCACAATACGGCCACAACAATCCGTTCCCTGGATGAATGGGAAAGGTGTTGTCTCGTTCCACCCTCCGTCTGTCTTTACGGTTGCCTGCTGTTCCTCGGAAGTTGCCGCATCCTCTGTACCTGTTGTAACCGAGGATGAGTACCAGCCAATGCGTGTATTTATTTCAGTGTTGTTGACCCCGGCGGCGAGGACCTGCAGCAGCACCTCGCCCGGTTCAAGCGTCGGAAGGCATACCACGCGGCACTGGAGTTTGTCGTATCCACCATTGCCGGCGGTGACGACAGCCTTCATAGTTTTACGCCCGTCCCTTGGATCAAATCGGTCTTGCTTTGGATCCGTATCCCACTTAATATTCATGCCGTATCTTCTTTTCATTTCTGTGTAAAATAGGGGGCATCAAGTCTGCATCTGACTTTTAGAGATATCATTCTTAATCCGTAAATTGGAGTCGAAGGATGTCTTTCATGAGTTTAAAATAGCCTCGGAACTTCTTCCAGGGTTTATGACATGGTACCATGCTCCCGGGAACTCTACTATAGGTGGACTCGACATTATCTTATATAAATCAATTTTTTATTAATGGTCAAGTGTAGACTTGACCCCTTTTCGTCTTTTAGTCCTTCTATTTTAAGCGCCGCACGCAGCGGTGCCATCAGAACTTTGTTTTTTCCAGTAGGTGTAATACCTCTTAATAAAATAACGAATGTATTCATATTCTTGTTTATCACGCCAAACGCATTTCTCAACTGGCGGTGTGGAGCTTCAGCGGAACACCGCTCAGGTGCAGAAAAACGTTATGGCTCCTCCTTTTCGACATTATCAAATACGCTCTTCACCCGAGAGCGATATAAATCTTTGCCAGATATCATTCGGCTTCCACGAAGCAAGCATAACCTTTTTTGCCTCCTGCGGCTGAGCTCCATGAACCAGTTGGAAATACAGATAAAGGAATGCGGAAACCCTATAGTTGACCACACAATGGACCCACACTTTGCGGTGAGAGAGCGCGCCCATCACTTTAATAAATTCTCTCAAATGAAAAACATCCGGTGCATCGAAGGGAACCGGAATATGTACATATGTCATGTTTGACGACGTAACAATGTTTCCCTCTTCCGGGATTGCGTTATCAGAATTGGGCATGGCGAGGTTTATCACCGCTTCATATCCAGCCTCAGCAATGTCCTTGAATTGGTGATCCTCAGGTTGTCCCGACGATGCAATTCGGTCAGAGACCAGAATATAGTTTAGTATACTTTCGATACTCATGATTTTTCGTATAACCTATCCCCGCTTCACCTAACCCATATACATGACATGGTACCATGCTCCCAAGAACTCTATTCTAAGTGAGCGCGACATGATCTGATATATTTCATTTCTTCAATTAATGGTCAAATGTAGACTTGACCCCTTTATATGGGGATATGGCAACAGATTCAAAATCGCCCTAGTTTTAGGCATCTGCTCCATCATTTTGGTTAGGCGATTTTTTAACACCTTTATCAATGTATCATTACCCTCGCCTAACTCCACACTCGGGAAATACAGGCCAACCATTTTTATTCACTATGCAAGATGTGACACCTACTTTTCTTTTTGTTTCCGACCCCCTTGTTTCCCAACGACGGGATTCACCTGCCGGCGCGCAAGCGACGGTCAAGTGCAATCCATGGTTCGCCATAATCGTCTCGGGACGTTCTTCACGTCTCGCGGAATCACCTGTCATTCATCCATTGAGTTATGAATGCCACCGCATTCGAAGTGCCGTTTTCCTCGCGAAGACGGCGACCTATTGCTGCAGCGCTTTCGCGCATCGTCGAGTCATTCATGACCGTGTCGATAGCGTGACAGATAGACTCAACGGTCAGCCTCTTCTGTGGTATTGGAGACGGCCCAACTCCGAGGCGCTCGACCTGCTGCCCCCATAAGGGTTGGTCTCCGAAGAACGGACAGATGATATTCGGTTTCCCTGCCAGCAGTCCGGCGGCAGTCGTTCCACATCCACCATGGTGCACAACGGCGCTGACCTGCGGGAAGAGCCAACTATGTGGTGCGGCTTCGATGAACATGGCTGATTCCGATTGTGCTGTATCGGTTGGTTCAAGACCACCCCAGCCCCGGGCAATAACCGCTCGCACTCCGGTACGCCGGACCGCTTCCAAGATGATCTGCGTGACCCGCTTCGGATCGCGCCCGAAGATGCTTCCAAACCCGAAGTATACCGGCGGCTCGCCCTTTGACAAGAACTCGGTCAAGGCTTGTGGAGGATTCCAGAGCTCGGCTTCATCGAGGAACCAGTACCCTGTCACAGTTGCGGTCTCGGGCCAATCTTCTGGGCGAGGGATTACATGTCGGCTGAATCCATGCAACGCCGGGATCGGGCGACCATCCGGAAGCCGCATCCTGAGACCGGGGCTACGTGGGACCAGCCCGTGCTGTTTGCGCCATTTCCTGACGCTCTTGGTCGTCATAATTAACATCGTTCTAATGAACTGATAGGTCAGCCAACGATACCCAGGTCCCAAGGGGAGATCGGGGAATCCCATCGCTGGGAATCTGGTTGTCGGCACAAACAGTGGGAGCCAGAAAGCCAGCATGCATGGCACCCCGAGTTTCTCGGCGAAGTCTGGCGCACCGAGAGCCTTCATATGGTACAGAATCAGATCCGGAGCTGTCTCCCTGCACGCCGCCCAGACGTCCGCCATCTGCCGCTCCTGGAGCTTGCCGAGCTTCGGGATCATGGGCGCCGTAGTTTTCAGGGTCTCCCAGAAGCTTCCCGCGTTCCCGAGGATGATCCTCCCCTCTGGCGATTGCATAAAATCGATAAAGTCGTTGTTGACGTAGGCATAGCCGAGCCCGTTTTCCCTTACGAAGGGCTCGAAGTGCGCACAGGTGCAAATGGTGATTTCATGGCCGGGCCCCTTCAGTGCTCGGCCCAATGCGACATAGGGCTGAACATCACCTCGTGTACCTATCGTCACAATCAGGATCTTCATGCTGATACTTTTCTGGCGAACCGTGGAAGTGAGCAGCGGCCCGAATTAATTCCAAGGTGCCAGGACCTCTACGCAAAACCGCGATCTTCACGCCGTCTGCTCAACGGAGAAATAACCGGCGCGCGTGAGGACGGTGAAAACCTACGGCCTATACGCACCTATGCCGCCGATGTTCGCGTCCGGTTGATTGCCGGGTTCGGCGAAGCCGATTCCCTTATCTGAATGTTGCTTTATACAAACAAATTCGAAAACAATTATTTGTAAAAAGTATAGATAGTAGAAAATAATATAGCAACAGCAACAATCACACTAGAAAGCAGCAGCTCCTTCCAATATTTATTTTTCTTAAAATACCTTAAGAATGGTTTCCAATTATAATAAATATGAATTAATGCAATTAAGAAAAATATGCTCACACCTACTTTATGGAATACTTTTGAAACGATACTTTCTACCAATTTACTTTTAAATTCTATATCATCCAGCAAAGCGCCAGATACGAACATCATTATAAAGGATATAGTCAGCAAAAATAAGGTGAGTGCTCTCATATTTAAGCCCGTGATAGTTTTACCTTGCATTTCTTCTCCTAAACTGCCGAACGAAAAACTCACCGGCTCCAAAAAAGCGTGAGCTTTTTGGGAGTCCGAGTGGAGCGGTATGTTAGCTGTTGATCCATAGTTGAACTATTTTGGCCTAATCGGCAGTGACTTGGCAACCGCTTTGGCCTCTTTTCTTATCGCAGAAAGCGTCGAGTGAAAAGGGTGGCTTGCGTTTTGGTCTATATTGAGGGGCAAGTATAGGCTCGAGATTGCCTCGGCTTCCAACAGCCACGGCTCGTGATGCGTCACCCAAGTTACGCTGACGTTTTCTTCCAGCCAATTAGAGAGGATGTCTTCGCCAACTGAAAATGTCATTCGTGTGCCGGTACCAACTCGCTGAAGCTGAATTCGCAATGAACGCGACAATAAGCAGCCAACAGACAGACGCAGCGTTGAGCTGTAAGCGTTGCCCCGCATGTGGTAGGCGATTCGCTTACGCAGATTCTGACTGCTTGGTGGCTTGCCATTTTTAGGTGGTTCCTCTGGCGAGATGCCGATGTAGAGCAGATGTCTCTCTTGCCATTTCCAACAATCATCAAGCCTAATCTCGTTTGAAGGCGACTTGCTGAAATACCAAGCATAAACGCCAGGCTCAGCTGGGACGATGCTAGAGCGCCCAATTACCTGTTGGCGACCCACAAGTTCTTTGGGTCGCAACAATCTATGCAGTTGGTCATTCATAGTTCTCTTCGTAAAGCTAACAGTGAATAGATTGATCCGTATAAGACGCGGAATTCCGATTTCCAGTCCGCATAACACGCCATTAATACAGCGATGAATGAGGCGATTTATCATTCAGAATAAGCCGTTTACCTCTATTGGATTGTTTTATCATGGCGTCTTATACGGATCGGCATAATAAACCTCCGAGAAGACCTCAAAGTTCATCGACAGGACTGCGAACGCCACCTGGTCCATGACTATTGAATGCAGACCATATTTCATATTTCAAACTGAAATCAAGAATATTTTGATATATCGAAAATCAATATATCGATACGAAAGATTGATCCTAAACCAAATTATCCGGCTTGCTCGGAATTTTCAATCAAAATGCACACATTCTATTCAATCAAATGGAATGACTGTTTTTCATGATTGGTGGCGGAAATCAGAATGGTGCGGGTAACTTGCCACCCAACCAGAGAGCACATGCGGTGCAGAAAGCTAAGGTGGTGAAGCTTTGATCAACAAGCCGAAGGACTGGAGGTCAATGTTGCCCTACTGGTTAACTATTTTTTCGCCACAGGTTTGCTATTGGGTGCCTTTTTTCAATTTCTTCACTTAACCGATTTAACTGAGTTTTCATCTCTTCTGGATCATATCCATTATTTTCAACGAAGTAAATTCTTTGACTTTTCGATAAACATTTCCAGATTTGATCAATCTTAAAATCTGGCATTTCAAGAAGTTGGTCTTTTTCTCTGTTCCTTCGAATAATGGTTTTAAAATCAGATTTTTTGTAAGGAATATTATGTTTATCAAGTCTCCAAATGATTAGACTCAATTGATTTGGAGTAAATGCTTTTCTTTCTTGGTAATAGTCAATAAAGCTGTCAATTTTGAATTTTTCATCCAGTGCTGCGAGTGAAAGCAGAGAGGCGATAACCCGTTTCCTTTGGGATTCTGTAATTAATCTATTCCTATCAGTTTTGACTTTCTTTCCTGTTTGTTCCTGATTTAATAGATTACCTCGCTCGTCAATAGCTCTAATATCAAATTTTGTAATACACTCAGACCCTATCAGAAGTGCTTCATTTGTGTATCTGTTAATAATGGTAAATTGATATCGAATGTTTGGATGATAGCAAAGTTGGCAATCCTCGACCGGTTCTTCAAGGTCATACGTTTCCCCATTATAAAACCATTCTTTTAAGGCGACTCGTATAACATACTTTTCCTTGCTTAGTGGGAAGATGCTGTTTTTTACTCGCGAGAGCCAACTCATTCCTATCTCCTTTGTATGATTATATATATTCAAAGTTAACGGGCTCTTCAGCGGGCGCGGTTTTTTGCGCTCCGCTGAAAGAGCAATGTTAACTCTTATCGTGATTTACCACAGGCTTCATTGTAAAGGATTCAGCATCAACTTGAACCATATATTCTTGACCACATTTTATCGCCCCCTCAGCAAGTTTATTATTTGCCAAGGGATTATGAATAAAGAAAAAATCACATCCAATCTTATTTAGCCCAATGGGGTTAAAGGCATTTGCATATGAATATAAGACTCCACTGACAAACGAATAATAGGGATCTAAGAAAAACTGAGTTGATATTGGAATATGACCGTTTGTAGTTTTTTTGGTCACACTATCACGATATTTATACGATTGATCTATTACCCTTTTAGTATCTATGTTGATCCGAATTTCTAAGTCACCGATGGGCAATAGTGCCTTGACAATCTGCGGGTAACCACCAACAGGGTAAATTGGAAACATTTCTGATAGCCAACCCCCTGATATGCAAATTATTGCTTTTTGATCAGATTGAATAATCTCCTCTTTGATATATCCCCTGATAATTTCTGCTTTGGTAACAAAGGCATTTGTTAAACGCAATAAAACTTGATCTTCTGGAAAAGACGTGACTTTACCAGTAACTATTTGCGGTACGGTGTTCTCATTCCCTTCTTGGCCATCACTAGCAGTCGTCACTTCCGCCCAGCAATCGAAATCGTCAATAAAAAGATCGGGGCCTTTATCTGAAGGATGTGTAAGGCTTAATCCCAAACGATACCGAAGGGTTGCCGTAAAGTACATTTCACTGTAACAACCGGCAAAATCATGCTTTATTTGCTCCTGAAATTTAGCATCAAGCAGATCGTGAGTGATTTTGTAAAGCTGTTCAACGCTGTCAAGAGCCAATGAAGGTGGATTTAGACTCTCACGCATTTTTTGAATATTCTTATATCTAATATCTGTAGCTTTAATATCTGGATTAATTAGTTTCATATTCATGTGGAGTTAACTTGGCTAATCAGCCGCGCGGCCCTTTGCGTCGGCTGAATTAGCTTTGTTGGGTCCCTTTTTGAATATGAATCGTTCAGGCAATTCCTTTAAAGGATCATTGCATTGCCCTACAACTCTTGCGTCGTCCAAGGAAAGCAAAAACTCACATGATCTGTTTCTATGTGGATCTATGTATTCAATGGACAGGGCTTTACCGGGAACTCTACGAGCCAAAAAAGATAGAAACTGTGAGGCATGGATTGCTCTGACATTCGGGTCCTCAAACTCTGCACGGAGATCAGTGAGTGACAGTTGAAGTCGTTCGGTGCTTGAATCTGTATGAGAGATTCGAAACCCTTGTGTTAGAAATGTTGCTGCCAAGTCGGTCAAAAGGGAATCTGGATGTTCCGTATTCCCAGACAATTTCGGACCAATCGCCTGAATGTTGTCCCACGTGAAAAGAACTCTGGCTGCCTTCAACACGGATAAACGCAACAAGACTTGCCTTAGAAGCGGAATAAGATCATTATGCTTAAGTGCTACTTTCTTCTGATGGTTCCTTCTGCCATATGTCGCTGTGATATCGCTCCCGGAAACCGAGAAAGATAGGTGTTGAGCGATATTTCTCCATTGACTTAGGGAGATGCCGTAAGACCCGGGATGTAGAAAGGCTTTATCAAGCGGCTCATTGCATAGTGAGTTAACCACATCGCCAAGTGTCATCGATAGCACGTTGGCAGGGGAGTACTGTTTATCCTGGATGCGGAACAAACAGAGAAGTTCATCAAGGAAAGGTCTGACCGGACCTTCGATTGTCGTGCCCAGAAGTTGAAATACTTCGTGAGTAAGAGTTTCGGTGTCCATTTCAGATTTATCACGCTCCAACAACGAAATGCTGATATACTTTACCTTCCCTTTCTGCACATGAGTGTCAAGCTGCGCTATCAGATTGGTGCAAGCTCCGGGACTATGGCGATGTGTAGACCAATAAACATCAAGAATTTGATTTAGAAATGGAGGGCCGAAAGAATCGAGTGTAATTTGCCGGACATTAATTGCTTCGCCAGCGAGATAATATACATATTCACCCTCAAGTATGTCCTTGTTCCTTAGGTATGGCTCTAACGTCTTCCGTATCGCCGCACGAATATCACTAATAGGAACGCCTTGTCTATGAAGCTCCGAAAAGTTTTCGAACTCCGAGATTTTGTCTAAAAGAGCATCTCTCATGTCATTCCTATGACCCAACGCCAAGCTCACCTGGCGGCGTGACGCCTGGCCGCACTGTGGCCAAATTCCCGATTTTGCGCCGATGTTATTCCGATCAGGTGAAGCGAAATGTTCTGTGCTCTACATCCTTTGCCTGTTCAGATCATCCTCTGAGGTGTCCACAACCAAGGGCACAACCTGGATCTCGAACCATTCGAGGAGGTCGTCGACCTTAGTTCTATTTGGTGGCCAATGCTGATGGTCAATTTCACGGAGCATCAGCTCCCATTCGAAAATCGTATGAGCAAGGCAATCCGGAATAACAGAGGACGCCGGTTCCTTTGTTTCTATCTTCGGTAATAGGTAAGAGTGCATTTCTTCTCGTACAGCAGAAAAAGTCTCTTTGGGGGAATCCGGTATTGACGCGTAAAAATCATAGAATGCCTGCGTCGGTCTTACGACCACGATGCTCCTATCAACTTCAAACATACTGATTTCTTTCCTTTCACAGAACATTGCGCTTCAGCCACGCGGCTTTTTGCGTCGGCTGGAAGCGCCTGGTTGTGTGCCGGGCACGGCACGCATTCTTAAGGGTGCGTTGAGCTTACCCTTTATTTTAAAGCTCATCAAGTCCCAAACCCAGCCCGATGGAGGCGAAGGGTATAGCGGAATGGCAACCGGGTATCGGTGACGATACTCGGGGAGGAAGCCGCCTTGCCGAGGCAGGGTACCGCGAACGCACGGGGCGATGAACAAGAACCGAGTTAGGCGGGTCTGGTGGGACGAGCCTGCAACACAAGGTAAAGTCCTCTATCCATCTTAAGCCAGGCAGGTATACTCGGCGCTCGTGTGCTGAAAGATGCGTGTTTACCCCGGGAGATCTGCCGCGTGTCCATTAAAGGACTGAGCGAACCGTAAGGGGAGACTATCGCGAGGCAGAAGTCAGCAAAGGGCATAGTAGTCGGTGGAAACGAGCTCCGCGAAGCGGGGAGGCCTCACCCCGACGAAGGCCCGAACGGTCCCCAACCGAATGGCTTGGGTAAATGGTCGTGGCTATCAAAGAGCATGTTCTTATCGGCATCATGCAGCAGTCGCTGAAATGCCGGTAGCGTTCTTGCTGTTAAGGCCCGGGAGGCCAGATGTTGTTTTATTTGTGCCTGCCTTGACCAGCCGAACCGCCGGATACGTGACCCGTATGTCCGGTGCTGTGGGAGGGGCGCTCAGTGATGGGCGTCCCTATCCCTATGGGTTTTGTTCGCAACTAAATCATCCATACTTGATAAACGCCAAATTCCCTTTAATCTTATGTATGGCTGGGATTTCCATTTCATTGAATACGGATAAGAGTTCGTCTGCACTTCGAGAAATGAGGGCACCTGACCCGGCAAGCATGTTTAAATAGCGAGTGCTCCAACGACTGCTTTGTACCAACGTGGTCATTGCTGAATTTCCATCATCTGTTAATACACGTTTTAATTCTCTAAGAACAGTTTTAACATCATCAAGACAGTGCAGAAGATTTAGCGATATAATGGTATGGAAAACGCTTGTTTTGAAAGGCAATTGAAGCGCATCTGCGTGCAAAAAGAATATGTTTTCAGGTATATTCCCCCTCAGTTTTTCAATCCGAGATTTGCCTTTTCGCAACAACTTCAGTGATTGGTCCAGAAATACTAAAGGACGGTTCGAACAATTTGCATAAATTCCCGCAGTAAATGCCAAGGAGCCGCATGCGAGATCCAGACCCCAACCATCAGATGAAGAGGCAAGCGATTCTTTACATAGGCTGGCATAATCTTTTGTGGAGTACCCCCACATTAGCCAGTTATAAAAACGATTGCAGGCTACAACGTCATAAATCGTAGCTGCTCCAAACGTGTCATAGGAGCCAAGCATATCACCTGGTGAATAGACGGAATAAATATTCGGTTCGACGAGATTTAGTTGTAGATCTTCGGAAATTATTTTCGACAATATCTTAGGGGGTAACATTCTATTGTTTCTCCATGGTCAAACCCAACATCGGCGATAACCAGCGCCGAATTAATGGTTCAGCTTTTGAGCTTGAAATGCTTTCATCAAAGCCCCACAACCAAAAGCCGCACGATACCAGGCGTCTGAGTTAATTGCCTTTGTTGGGCATTTTAGAGGTACTGTAAATTTGCCAGACTGAAGATACGACCACGCTGTTTCCTTTATTCCGAAATTGGGCCACAATTTGCCTCAATCTCGTCGGCAAAGTCGTAACCCAGCCTAGTTACACGGAACGTCTCGCCTTTCTGACCTACTAGGGGACCGGTTAAAGGGACGCGGTTAAAGGGACGGACGCGGTTAAAGGGACGCGGTTAAAGGGACGGTCATGAAAAAATGCATTTCTCACTTTATTAAGCCTAAATTCATGTCCTGAGCCAATTTTTCCCCCCGCACTACCGCACGGCTCACAGCTGGTTGACCTATACCCAGCAGTTTGCTGACGCTTGTACCGCTCATACCCAATTCTCTGACCGCCCAATAACAGACCAGGCTCCTGGCCTTCACTCGCAGCGGTTGATTTCCCGGTTTTCGAACCTCCGCCGGCTCCACTTCAAAGACTTCGGCCACCTTCGCAACGACTCGATCAATATCATAACCCTGGGCCTGTAGCCAATAGCGGCGCTCAAACCGCTCCTTCTGCTCTGCCAGGATTTCTTTGACAAAATCGCGGTCTCCCAGAATACGTTCATCCCCTTTCAGGTGGATGCGCGCTTTGCTCATCGTTTTTAATACACCCCAGCCGCCACTGCTTCTGACCAATCCTCCACCAACCAACTCAGCACGTTGACCTAAACCCATTCTTTTGCGAACATATTCACGATAATTGCGTCGTGCCGCTGCTACCTTTTCACCGAATAACCGCATCACATAATCTACATCTTGAAAGTTTCGTTTCTGCTTGCCCAAAAGGACACTATGACCACCATATGGATATTTCGCCAGGTCCTTTAGATCGGCAACCAATCTGGCGCGCAATGGATTAAGGTGAATATAGGCCACCAACTCATTTAAATAGAGGTCTTCCTGACATAGTATGGATTTGAAACGATTCTGAAACAGATGCCCGCTACGACGATGGCGACGATTGTAGCTGACGGCATAGCCGGTTAACAGCCTGCGCATGACGGTGGAAATCGGTATTTTGCCGCTTCGCAATAACAAATGGAAATGATTGGGTATCAGCGCCCAACCATAACAAGGCGTTGACGTCTCTTTTAAAATAGTTCCAAGACGTTCCATTAAATTATCCCGATCAGCATCATTATCAAATATTTTTCGCCGCTCTATTCCACGGCAGATAATATGATGTAGTGCCCCGGGAGCATCTATGCGGGCTTTGCGTGGCATGGCCATCTTATATCATACTTCCAATCTAATAGATATGCATTTATTCATGACCGTCCCTCTAATTCCCCCGTCCCTCTAATTCCCTCTAATTCCCTCAGCGGCTTCAGTACGGTACGCGTATCGAGGCTACAAGCATTCTCTAATGTTCAGGCCTCTACCTTTGCTCGCCACCCTGACCGCTCCTACCAAACTTTCGTTCAGCAGCGGTGACTTTTACGTCCGAACACCCCACGGTTCGTTACCTCCCCGTGTCCCGGATATGCTAGCCGTCCGAACCGGGCAATTGACGGCAGGAAACTTTCACCCCATGAGATCTACAGCCTTGTCGGCTGTTCCCCCAACTATTAAGTGGACCTCAAAAGTGAAATATTTGCAGATTGTAAAAATATTTCGGATGTGACGTAATTTTACAAAACATAAAAACTAAAACAAAGAAATACAGTTACATATGAATTTGTATGTATTAAAAATACCCTATGACCGCAAATAACGGTTGGATTCCCGCAAACCTGCATTCCCAGAGCCTCTGGGATTAACAGCCAATTTGTGATCAAGTATGCGTTTTGTTGAAAATCATATCGGTTGTACGTATCGTGGAGGA
>Ga0233430_1002688_pt1 | contig 19660 bp, 14 predicted proteins | sample SI_118_April2016_2_FD_179883 | JGI IMG/M metagenome (GOLD analysis project Ga0233430, IMG submission 179883) | Seawater microbial communities from Saanich Inlet, British Columbia, Canada - SI_118_April2016_150_MG | ecosystem: Environmental > Aquatic > Marine > Inlet | place: Canada: British... | reverse complement strand
CGTCGGCGGCTCAGGATGCCTCGGATCGGTCCCATGAGGTCCAGAAGAGGGACCGAGACCACTACATGTCCGAACCTATCCCTTTTGTACGAATGCCCCTGACTTGGGGCCGATCCTTCGGGGGCACAGCCGACTACGGCATGGTTTTCGGCGACAACCCTCAAGGCCGCGGATACATCGTGCCCCCATTTCAGAAGGGGGTTCTGCCACGGGTGGCCGGGGTGCGTCTGCCCAACGTGGAGGCTCCGGACCGACGCATCCGACGCTGGACCGACCGGCCGTCGCCGGCCGGTTGCGCCTTCTATCCCCGGAACTGGGGGCTGCGGCTTCGGCGAGGACTCTCCTTGGAGGGGGGTACACCTATGTCACCGCCCAGAATGACGGCCCGGCTCTACAACCAATCCCATCCGGATTTCGAACTGGACGGGTTCCCTGACGGACAGACCCTGACCATAACCCACATGAGCGCACCGGATCCGGTCTTTTCGGCTGCCGTCGACCGGCCCCGTCTGAGCGCCCTGATCAAGACCGAAAAACGCCCATTACGGGAAATTTCCCTTGTCTGGGATCTTCTCTGCGTGCGCCCGGAGACCCAGGACGGCTACATCGTGGGGCGGGCCTTGTTCGGCTTCAATCCGGCTGTCATGGCAGGGGCCCGGGTGCAGGTTGTGCAGAAGGAGGATCAGTCGTGACAACCCCTATGCCGCCGGTAAAGCAACACGATGTCGAGATCAGCGCAGACCTGCACACCGGACTCGGGTGGCTCCCCCCAGTGCCTCCGCTGGTGCCGGTGCCGGCCAAGTTTTGGCTTAACCCTGCGGGCGCAAGGGTCTGCTGGGTCACCGACAAGAGCGAGACCGGTTGGGGCACCGGAACTCCCTCCAAAAATGTGTTCATTAACGGCAAGAAGGCCATCATGCGTGGCCACGATATCGGGTTTTTTATCCCGCACCTGCCCATCCCGGGTATGAACGCCGCCGGAAGCGGCACCGATCTTCTCATGTGGCTGACCATCTCACTGTCCATGGCCAAATTCACCCTGGGCGCTGGCAGCGTCTTTGTCAACGGAAAACCCATGGCAGTCGGCCCTTGGCCGGTCATTATCTGCGGCCAGCCCATTCCCTGGCCTACGGGCGGCGTCGAATCATGGTGCGACGTAAAGGCCGGGGTCAGCGCCGCCGACTGGGTCACCGCCGGCATCGAGTACGCCATCGACGTGGCTATCGCCTTGATCATGAATAAAATTTTCGGCAAGAGCCCGGGAAAGGCGACTGCCGAGAAAAGAGGTGCCAAAATCATGGCCCAGAGGACCGGGAAACGCCTTGTCGGCAAGCTGGCTGCCAAGCGGTTCGCCAAAACCGTGGGTGCGCGCATCGGCGGCCGGGCCACCGGCTACGGGGTGGCGCACCTGGGCAAGGTGTTCGGAAGCTCCGGTTCCGGACCCGTCTACGACTTTTCCAACCACCTGGCCAATCTCATGGTCCACGGAGAGTGGAAGTCAGACCGGCCTGAAGGAGGGGAGGGGGCCCGTGGGAAGAACGCCGAGGAAGCCTTTGCCGACTACATGAACTCGGAAAGGGAACGCGACCTCTCCCCTGAGGGAACCCGGACCGCGGGAATGGATATGCCGGCCGCAGCTTCTGCCCAGGCCGGTGTCCTGGCCGATATCATGGGCATGGTGTTGGTCGGCGAAGACATGATGCGGCCGGAGCTGCGGAGCCTTGCCCGGACTCCGCTGAATCCGGGACGTCCGGTGCTGAGGCGGGCCGTGTCGGAGGCATTCCGGGAGGTACCAGAAATGGGGGATGAAAGGCTCAAAGAGGAGGGGTACGGCGAACTGAGCCGGGCAGACCTCGACGAGCTGACACAGGTGGACGTAGCTTCAGAACTTGACGACGGGGCGCTTCGAGAAACCCTGAGGGCGGCATTCCGCGGTCCGGTCCGGTCTCTACTGGAAAAGGGCATCCTCTACAACGAACTGGGGCCTGCGGCGTTCAAGGCCGATTTATCCCAGATCGGCATTCCCGAACCCCTGTGGGAGTTTGTGTCGGCCGGGCCCGGTTGACTACTCGAGTCCTTCCGCAGTTCCGTAGCTGCTTGCTCTCGATTCCGGCAAGCATTTTGAAAACTTGTAGTCAGACGCGGTGATCGCCCGGCCGTTGAGAATCGGACTGGGGCGTAGATTTCGAACATCGAGGAGCGCCGATACGGGTTTGACCAAAACGCATACGAACATTTTAAGAGTGGTGTTGCTGTTGGTTGCAACCGTTGCTGCCGGGTGTGCGGATCCTTCCAGTTATCGGGCCGAGGGGTTCAAGATGTTCGGCGAGGCGTTCAAATGCTACTCGGTGGACACGTCTCTTCATGAGGTTGTGGTCCTCGACTCGGTCACGGTGCACATCGTCGGGGATCGCAAACACTTCGGGTGGGACCGGGCTGCAGCATATGGCTCCCCGATCCTCGGGTATGCGACCTCAAAAAACGAGATCTATGTATTCGGCAGGCGGCAAAACGGAAAGATCGTTATAGATCAGGCGGTGCTCGGACACGAACTGAACCATCTGCTTCAGTTCCGGAACCGAAACATTGCAAACCCAGATGCCATCGAATGAAATGAAGTTCGGGCGCCGGTGGCGGGCTTGCCCGCCGCTCAAAATTAGAAACGCCGCGGTCAGCCTGTGGAGACCGCCGTCTATTGCAGAGGGGGAAATTGGCATTTACAGAAAAGCGGAGACTCGAGAGGTACAACCTGCAGGTCCCGGCCCGGCTTTGGCCGCAGCTGCCGGATGAGGCAGCACGAAAACTGGTTACGCAGGACATTTCGTCCGCAGGTGCGTTTTTCAAGAATGAAGCGTGCCTGCCCATCGGAATCCGGGTCCGGTTGGAAATGATGCTGGATGTGTCTGCAATCAAAAAACTGCCGGCCAGCCATTGTGGAACGGTACTGGTTTCGGTAACAGGGAAAATCGTCCGTTCGGGGCGCGAACGGGCGGGGATAGGGGTCCGGTTCGACAAAGCATTCACGATGCGCCCTAGCAAAGAGTGACGCCGGTGAGGCCCGAAGCCCCGGGTGTTGGGTTTTCCGGTTATAAGGGGGGCATGCCAGATCTGCTCGGCATACTGCCAAACGCTGTGGTCACTTGAAAAGCGTCCCATGCCCCCTGTATTGAGGATCGATCTGTGCATCCACTCCGGCGGGTTCCGGTAACAAGCCTCGATCTGCTCTCTCGAATGGTGGTCGGCTGATGCCTGAGTGGCTCGCTTTGCCATGAGATGGATGGTTGTAACGGATCTGAAACGCTCGATCAGAGACTGCCAACCGGGCGTGGGACTTATCTTTGACTCGGATCGCGGAGCTCAGTATGCATGTACAGGTTTACGTGAAGAGTCGGAGCAACACGGCTTTATCCAGAGCATGCCCAGAAAGAGCGGTTGTTGTTGTTGGGATAATTATGAAAAACGGAAATTAAAACTTTACACTCGACTGTGCCCGCTTTTTTGAGGAAAAGCCAATGGGATAATCATCCTTGAATCAGATCATGTGTCGTAAATGTAACTATTCAGCGAAAAATTTGAAAAAACAGTAAAAAAGACTTGACACTGTTTTCGTTAGAAAAAGCAAAAGTGAACTGCTGATGAGAAATTGAAATACTTTCCCTGTTAGACTTGATCAGGCGCGTACAGAAGGATTTTTTTAGCAAAAGGGGACCCGTTTACAGCCTCAAAGTTTTGTTCCGACAGGAACGATATCAGGAGGTAAAATCCCGGTTTCAAAACCTGTGTTATAATGGCGCCATCTTTGACACAGGAACATGAGACCGAATGAAGATTCAAAGCATTGACATAGAGGCCACAATTGAAAAGGCCCGGGCGCTCATCGACGAGGACACCCAAATGTCGGCGGCCACAAAGTCAATGTTTGAAGCCTTGATCCTGTTAATCAGCTTGCTGGCAAATCGGTTGAATATAAACAGCAAAAATTCCAGCAAACCGCCGTCAAGTGATCCAGACCGGAAAAGGCAGTCGAGACCAAAGACCGGTAAGAAACCGGGCGGTCAGAAAGGTCATATCGGCACAACCCTTAAAAAGGTTGATGATCCTGACAGAATTGAACTGATCAAAATCGATCGTCGAAGTTTGCCGGCCGGCCGATACCGCGAGGCCGGTCATGAGGTGCGGCAGGTGTTCGATATCGACATATCCACAGTGGTGACCGAATACCGCGCCCAGGTGCTTGAAGATGAAAACGGCAACCGTTTTGTGGCCTCATTTCCTGAAGGGGTCACAAAAGCGGTACAGTATGGAGCCGGGATCAAGGCCCATGCGGTGTATATGTCCCAGTTCCAGCTGATACCTTATAACCGGATACAGGACTATTTTGCGGATCAACTCCAGATACCGGTCAGTGAAGGTTCCATTTTCAATTTCAACAAGCAGACCTATGATGCGCTGGCAGGGTTTGAGGATCAGGTCAGAGAGAAGTTGAGCACATCAGCCGTGGCGCATGCCGATGAGACCGGCATCAATATCGATGGCAAAAGGCACTGGCTGCATTGTGTGTCCAACGATTTTTGGACCATGTTTTATCCCCACGAAAAAAGGGGATCCGAAGCCTTTGAGGAAAAGGCGGTGCTGCCCGGCTTTACCGGTATCCTGGTTCACGATCACTGGAAGCCGTACTATAAGCTGGATTGCACCCATGCCTTGTGCAATGCCCATCACCTCAGAGAGCTGACCCGGGCCTGGGAGCAGGACGGTCAGCACTGGGCAAACGATCTTAAGAAGTTGCTTGAAACGATCAATAACAGGGTAACCGATGCCGGCGGGGTCCAGGATGGCCAACAGGCTGAAAAATACCGGTTTGAATACCGAAAACTGATCAAATAAGGCGAAATTGAATGTCCGAAGCCAATTCGGGACAAGAAAAAGGGCAAAAGGGGCCGGATCAAAAAATCAAAGTCACGGAATTTGCTGGAGCGATTGAGAGATTTCGAAAACGACGTTTTTAGATTTATGGAAAATGAACGGGTATCCTTTTCCAACAATCAGGGTGAAAACGGTATCCGCATGACGAAAGTTCAACAGAAGATATCCGGTTGCTTCCGATCCATCGATGGGGCCAGGATCTTTTGCCGGATCCGCAGTTATCTGTCGACCTGTCGAAAGCAAGGCGTAAAATCAAGCCATGCGCTGGATCTGCTTTTCAGCGGCAGATTGCCTGAATTTATGAATTGAATAGCGTTCTTGTGGATTACGCTGAGTAATTACAAAGTTTTATTTCCTTGACATGTATACGGTATACGCCTATTTATGATTCATAAATAGAACATATTGGCCTAGTATGTTCTATTTGTAGATCATTTGAGGTGAAACGTGCCAAAACAAACAACGCGTACCTACTCCCGTATAACACGCCACGCTGTCTCCCTTCTCGGAAAGCAAATTAAGATAGCGCGAAAAGAACGAAAGATGACGGCACAGGACCTGGCGGACCGGGCCGGCATTTCCCGCGGCCTGCTCCAACGCATCGAAAAGGGTAATCCCAACTGCCGGGTCGGTACGGTTTTCGAGGCGGCAGCGCTGGTCGGCATTAAGCTCTTCGATACCGAAGAGACATCTTTGACGTCTCGGATCCGGCAAGCCGATGATAAGATCGCACTGCTGCCGAAACACATACACACCGGCAAAAAGGTGGTGGATGATGACTTCTGATCAAAATGGAGCCCGTCATGCGTTTGTCTGGATCTGGCTGCCGGGGATAATCGAACCGGTTGTTGCCGGAAGACTGACCGAGGATGGAGACCGGCTGGTCTTCAACTATGGCAGGAGTTACCTGGATCGGGAAAACGCCATTTCCATTTATGACGCGGAACTCCCTCTTGAGGCAGGTCTTTTGCCGTTATTGCCGGGCCTCAGCATGCCGGGCTGTATTCGCGATGCCTCCCCGGATGCCTGGGGACGGCGTGTGATAATAAACAAGAAACTCGGTCTCAAAGACCCGAATGCAGACGTGGCTCTGCTGGATGAGTTGACCTATCTTCTGGAATCCGGATCGGATCGGATCGGTGCGCTCGATTTTCAACTATCGGCAACAGAATATGTCCCACGGTTTTCAGAAAACGTGACTCTGGAAGAACTGCTGCAATCCGCGGAACGTGTGGAAAAAGGCATACCGCTGACCACGGAACTGGACCAGGCGCTGTTTCACGGTAGTTCCATCGGTGGTGCACGTCCCAAAGCATTGATCGAAGCCGAGAACAAAAAGTATATCGCAAAGTTTTCATCATCGACCGACCTGTACAGCCTGATAAAGGCGGAATTCATGGCCATGCGTCTTGCCCATCTTGCAGGGCTCAAGGTGGCACCGGTCTCTCTGATCCGATCGCTAAACAAGGATGTGCTGCTTGTCGAGCGTTTCGACCGCGTCCGCTCAGGAAAAGGGTGGCAGCGAAAAAGCATGGTATCGGCACTTACGCTTTTAGGGCTTGACGAAATGATGGCCCGATATGCCGGCTATGAAGATCTGGCCGAAATAATTCGGCACAAGTTCAAGGATGCTCAGGCAACGCTCAAAGAGCTGTTCTCTCGCCTGGTGTTCAACATTTTGTGCGGCAATACGGATGATCACGCGCGCAACCATGCCGCATTTTGGGATGGGCGGATGCTGTCATTAACGCCTGCTTATGATATTTGCCCTCAGCAGCGGGCCGGAAATGAAGCCTCACAGGCCATGCTGATAGCAGGGAAAAATCGCATGAGCCGGATTTCCGTGTGCCTGGATACCGCGCACAATTTTCTGCTCTCAAGGGAAGACGCAGCAATGATCGTGGAACGTCAACTTTCTGCGATCGGAGATCACTGGATATCGGTTTGTGAAGAAGCTGATCTCGCAATGACCGACCGCGCCTTATTGTGGGATCGTCAGTTCCTGAATGAATTTGCCTTCGAGGGGCTTGAGGGTGAAAATGCTAAACTGGCTAAGACGGCCAAAGACCTGCGGAAGCAAAATCGCTCCGATTAATAATTTTTCGGAACTATCACCCATAAAAAGGTTCATTGATTAAGCGTATTGTGTGTTCATTCGTAATATGGGCGATGGACCCAATAGGCTGGACAGCAATAAGCTGCAGATAAGCTCTAAGGAAGCGTGTTAAAAAACGTCTGGGCTTGGGCTTGCTCGACTTGACGCACCGAGTCTGTTCCGAATCCGACCCCCGCTCACTGATCGGGATTTGAAATCTGATTGTTGAGAGCCAGGTTCGAAGTATCGGTTTAAAGCTCCGGGTGCAGAACGTGATGGGGTATAGGCCGGACACGTTTCCAGTCGCTGGTGGTGTGTTCAGCACGCCAGAGATCAAAATTGTTTTGCAGATTTAGCCATAAATCCGGTGTGGTACCAAAGGCACGGGAAAGTCTCAGAGCCATATCAGGAGTTATGGCGCCATTTCCATTCAATATTTTGGATAGGGTTTTCCGAGATACTCCCAGCTTGGCGGCCATTTCCGTCACCGTTGTCGCCATCGGCACCAGATAATCCTCCCTCAATATGGCGCCAGGGTGGGTCGGTTGTCTTTTCATTTTCCTCATGACAGTAACTTTCCATGATAATCTCCATAATTGACGACATATGCATCGCCATCTATGAACTCAAAAAAAATGCGCCAGTTTCCAGATACGCGAACCGAATATTGTCCCCGTAGATCCCCGGTCAATTTGTGGAGGTAAGCGCCTGGATAATTCATATCGATGATGTCACTGGCTGCATTCAAGCGATCAAGAATTCTCCCGATCTTACCAGCGTGTTCCGGTCGAATCCCTCTTTTGGTTCCATTGTAGAAAAAGTTTTCAAGACCTTTGTGCTTGAAGCTTTTTATCATGGGATCAAATGTAACCCTTAAGGTTACAAGTGTCAACGATTAAAATGTACCCGATGTTATAGAATGATCGACCATGCCGATACTATCACGTCTTGAGGCACCGGATCTGTTGTAGAAAGATGAGAGGGACTGGGGGTATTATGCTGCCGGAGAAAATGTCCGGAACCGCTTAAAAATTCTTGCCAAAACTTTGCCGAAATTCGATCAAGAAACAGGTAATTTCCGGTAACGATGGTGAAATCAGTGGAAGGGGCGATCTTTAATAATTAATTGAATTAATTTACTTTTACTTGTTTTTCGTTACCGGTCTTTACCCGTGGATTTCAGCCCGATTCCGACTACGAATCCGTAGGCCGGGGGTTCGAATCCCTCCGGGCGTACCAAAAATTAAAGCCTCCACAGAGATTCTGTGGGGGCTTTTCTCTTTCCCCCGGTTCCTACTGTCATGTGTCGGTAATGTACTGTAATTTTAGCCTTAATATACACTATTTACCCTATTCCAATAGAGAGGATCTGGTGATTTTATCTTTCATATTCTCTGGGGACGGGACCTTCTCGGGTGTGCGTGCATCTTTTCCGACCTGATGGCGGAATAAAACGGCAACCCTGGGGAGTCGCCTGAAACCTGTTGGAAGCGTTTCCACCTTCCATTTGAGTGCACAACCCAGAGAGGTACACATTGGAAAGGGGCGGTCATAATAACCGTATGAGCCGCCCCTTTTATTCGAGTATAGTAAACAAGGCTTTAGTATTTCAATATTTACTAAAGCCTTTTTTTATTGAAACGGCATTTTTACTTCTGAGATTTTCCGTCTGCAATGGATTTGACGAACCGGACGATTTCATCGGGTGATGCGGATTCTTTCGTAATAAAGCCGTCGGCACCGGATTGATACGCCGCTTTCTCATACTCCGGGCAATCGTGGGTGGTCATCACCACAACTTTCGTATTCGGGGAAACCCTCTTGATTTTCCGGGTCAGTGACAAACCGCTTCCCTCTGCCAATTTCAGATCCATGAAAATGAAATCCGGCATATCCTTCTTAATGATATTCAGCGCTTCACCTTCGCCCTCCGCCTCCGAGATCTTGACCGACGGGAGCCGCGCATTCAAAATGGCCTTTAATACCCTGCGAAACGAAACATTGTCCTCCACGAGCATGACACGGGTCGGCATGGAAATTTCCCATTTTACTTTAACGGTTGTTTTTTTATAAAAACTGTGCTCATTTTACTCCGGTTTGAAGCGTTGGTTTATAGGTTCCACACGGTATATTGAAGCGATCAATACCGTATCCAGAGAGGTTGTGCGTGGCGGGCCTCTCCTCTGCACCCGATCTCTGCGGGCTTGCGGTTGGAAATGTCTGTATTTTTTTGTCTTATCAGCAAGAACTGCTCCCCAAAAATGATATACCTGCAAAGGGGCATGACATGGAAAAAAAGAAGCGAATCGTGGTCGTAGAGGATCATCAGATCCTCAGAGACGGACTCAAGGCGCTTCTCAATGCCAGCGACGATCTCACAGTGGTCGGGGAGGCTGAAGACGGTCTTGAGGCCATCCAGCGGATTCAGGAGCTGACACCGGATTTGGTGCTGCTCGATCTCAGCATGCCCCGGATGAGCGGCTTGTCGGTCATCAAGGAAATAAAGAACCGGAATCCGGAAATAAAGATTGTCGCCCTGACCATGCATAAAGATGAAGAATATGTGCTGGAAGCGTTCCGGTCCGGTGCCAACGGGTACTGCATAAAATCCTCCGGGCACAATGAACTGCTGGTGGCCATCCAGGCCGTGTTATCCGGGAAAAAATATGTCAGCCCTGAAGTTTCAGAAAAGGTGCTGGAAGGGTATCTGGAGACCAAGAAGCGGATCAAGGAAAAAACCTCCTGGGACACCCTGACCCAACGGGAAAGAGAGGTGCTGAAGCTTGTGGGGGAAGGCTACCAGAACAAAGAGATCGCCGAATTTTTGTGCATCAGTGTAAAAACCGTTGAAAAGCACCGTGCCAACATCATGCAAAAATTGGATCTGCACAGCGCATCGGCATTAACCGCTTATGCCATCGACAAGGGGTTGGTTGCCAGGTGATGCAGAGGATCGGGAGATAATCAATACCCTTTCCCGGCAAACCCGAGGTGCTCGTCGAGCCAATTATCGGTATGGAGCACGGTTTTTCGCAACCGGCGAGCCTCTTTCGCTGCCCGGCCCTGGGCCGCAGGGATGAGCCGGCGGGCGGATTTTGAGGACATCTCCTTTCTGCTTTGACCGTGGCGGTGCACCAGGATTTTTGTCCGCAAGGGGGCATGCTGCTGGAGCAGTTCGTCTTCGAGGCTCACAAAAGCCTGGGCGCTTCCCGGATCCCCCTGACGGGAGCATCTTCCGAACAGTTGCCGGTCGACCCTTCCGGATTCATGACGTTCGGTGGCAATCACATGGAGTCCCCCAAGTTCTGCAACGCCTTTTCCAAGGCGAATGTCCGTACCCCTTCCGGCCATGTTCGTTGCAACGGTGATGCAGCCCTGTTTGCCGGCTGCAGCGATGATTCGGGCTTCCTCAGAATGCCGGGTCGCATTTAAAACCTGATGTTTAAGACCTTTTGCAGCCAGCAGGCCGCTCAGATGCTCGCTTGCCCGAACGCTGCGCGTTCCGACCAGGATCGGCCGCCCTGTTTTTGAAACGCGTCTTACCTCATCGACGACCCCTGTCCATTTTGCATCCCAGTTTGCATACATACGGTCCGGCATGACCTTACGCATATTCGGCCGGTTGGTCGGGATGACAACCATGGGAAGGTGATAGATCTGCCAGAACTCGGCCTGTGCCTCGGCCCCGGTGCCGGTCATGCCCGAAAGTTTTTGATACAACCGAAAAAAACGTTGAAAGCTGACCCGTGCAAAGGTCGCCTTGGGCAGCGTGATGTCAAGACCCTCTTTGGCTTCGATGGATTGATGAAGCCCTTCACGCCAGGTGCGATCGGGCATGAGCCGCCCCGTGGACTCGTCTACGATAACGACTTTTTCCTCATCGATGACATACTGTCTGTCTCGTATAAAAAACTCCCTTGCAACCAGGGCCTGAGTGACAAGCTCTTCCCGGCGCCGATCTCCTGACCAGGGTCCTTTTAACGGAGCGGCCAGATCGGCAAGCCGTTGCTTTCCGTCTGCCGTCAAGTTGATTTCACGATAACGGCTGTCGATGCGGTAGTCATTTAAAGGCGTGAGCTTTCCGGCCAGGTGAGACGCCTGCGCATAGGCATCGATATATTCCGGGTTGGGGCCTTGGCCGGAGATGATCAATGGGGTTACGGCCTCATCGATTAGAACCGAATCGGCCTCATCGATGACGGCACAGGCAAGCCCTCTTTGGACAAGCCTTTCGGTCTGCCGGGCAGTGCCTCCCACGATCTTTTCCAGTATTGCCGACGGCAGTCCGTGAAGAGGGCCCATAACCAGCTGGTCACGCAGGAAATCGGCAGCAACCTCTTTGCTGGTGCAATAGGTGATGTGCGCGCCGTATGCCAGCCTGCGTGCTGCCGGATCCATATCCGGTTGAATGGATTTAACGTCCAGGCCGCAAAAATTGTAAACCGGGGTCATTAATTCGGCGTCACGGGAGGCCAGATAATCGTTTGCGGTGAGCACATGGCATCCCCGGCCGCGCCATCCGGCCAGAATCGCCGGCATGGTGGCCACCAGGGTCTTTCCCTCTCCTGTGGCCATCTCGGCAATAGATCCTGCATCAATGGCCAGAGCGCCGGCCACCTGCACCGGATAAGGCCGCATGCCGAGTTGCCTTGACGCTGCTTCCCGGACGAGTGCGAAGGCAATATCCCGGTCTTTGTCCGTATCCCGCCCCAGCCGGAAACGATCATGCGTCCGGGAAATTATAGCCTGGAGCTTTCGATCGGGTAGGTGAAGATAACGTTTTTCCAAACCGATGATCCATTCTGCCTGCCTGAGCAGACGGCCCTGATTCGGGATGAGACGACCGGCCATCCCGACGGCCCTGTCCCATAGGGCATCCAGACCGCGTGGCAATGCGGCATCGGTCGATGGGTGCGAGAGCATGCGCCAGGTTGTGCTCGGAATACCCGCCATATCAGACCTGAAACCTCTTCTGGAAGAGCTGTAAAAGTGTCCGCCAGCCCTGGGCGATTAAGGGCTTTGGGGACGTTTCAAACTGAAGCACCATTATCTGCCCGGGCCGGATCAGAGCCTTTTTCGGAATCGATGGGGTCACCAGAATTTCGAAGAAAGGTGCGACGGTCCGCCTGCCGCTGGTATCTTTTTGGTCGGTTTGTGTCGCCCCCCCTGCCGCATATCCCAAGGCTGCCGAAGGAAGCTGTTCATTTCCGGCCGGTATGATTTTTTCTATCCGGCCGGAAAGTTTTATATCCGGTCGGCCTTTAACCCGGATGCTCACAACCGGTTCTACCTCTTTGATCAGGCGGGCGGCAACCTTCTGACCGGCAATGGCTCGAACGATCATGGTCTTTAGGTTTGCTACGACCCCCAATTTCCGGCCGCGTCGAGTGAACTCACCCCGGATGCGATAAATATCCGGGGCCACCCAGGTTCCGGTTATCGGTGCCTTTAACGCAAGCGCCTGCAAATCCTGATCTGTACGTTCAACCTGTTCCCTGAGGGCGGTTATTTTTTCGTCCATTATCTGGGCTTCCGCGGCTTCACGGGTTTGGGCGGACTGCCGTTGAATCTGCAGCTGGCGCATCTCTGCAAGGAGGCGGTCGCGTGCAGCTTCCAGTTCAGGGTTCCATGCCTCGATGAGCGGTGGACCGTTCGGGTCGGTATCGGTGCCGGAAGCCAGGAAATTGCGCACGAAACCGTCCGCCCTGGCGTAAATGACAGCCATTTCAACGGGCTCGAGAACACCCTCGATCCGGCATCGATCCGGGACACGGATCAATCCCACCCCAACGATGAACAGGAAGACGGCCGATGCGGTCGCCAATATCGCCCGGCCCCTCACCCTTGTAAGCTCGTTGCTGGTGATGAGATACCGGATGAATTTTCCCGCCGGCGCAAGCCCCCACACCAAAAGAACGATAACACCGAAGAAAAGGCCCGCGGTAAAAAGTTTTTCTCCTATAAAGAGAATGATGGCCACCGAGACCATCACGCGACATATCATGGACGCTGCCGCATAAAATACCAGCCACCCTTTCTCTCCCTCTGTGTGGCTCGGGTCCGGTGTCTTTGCCAGCCCCCAGACATACCGCTTTACCAGGTAGTAGAGATAGGCTCTCGATCGGGAGTAAAGATTGGGTATTTCCAGCACATCCAAAAGGATGTAATAGGCATCATATCTGAGCAGAGGATTTCCGTTGAAGATAAGCGTTGAAACACTTGCGATAAACATGACATTATAGGCCACTGCATGTACGGTTGTCCCTTCAGCCGTGCGGGCCCAGATGATAGCGGCCATGGATGCTACGGCGAGTTCAAAAAGCATACCGCCGGCACCGACCACAACCCGGTGCCATTTATTGCGAAGCGCCCAGGCGCTGGACGCATCCACAAAGGGCAGGGGGGTAAAGACAAGAAATGTAACACCGGTTTCGTGCACCTCGCCGCCGGATCCCGTCAGTTTTCCAAAATGTTTGCATGCAAACCCATGGCCCATCTCGTGGAAAACTTTCACCATCATCAGCGCGATGTATAAAAGGGGTAGATTCCCCGGGTCTAGAACCACGGAAGACTGGTCCGATAGTTCTCCAAAGCGGCCGGCCACAGACCACAGCCCCGCAAAAATGACAAGAACCCAGACAAGAAAGCCGTATACGGTAAACACCCGGCCCACAACACCGACCCAAAGATCGAGCAGGCGGTCCGGATCGAAAAGCGGAATCCGTATGGAGAGAAAATTTGTCAGCAGCCCCTTTACTTCACGCCGGGTGCGCTGATCGTATCGTCGAAACAGAGCGTTTGCGTCCGCAGCCAGGTTTCCCTGCAAAAGATTGGATACGTAAAGCCGGCCGAGAATGTCGATAATTTCACCCTGGGTCGCTGCGGCGTCTCCGAATTTGTCCATACAGGTTTGCCATACCCGGCTGACGGTCCGGCGACCGTCAAGCATGGCCACAAAATAATAGGCTGCCTCACTCAACCGGAAAAACTGATTGTTTGCCGGATCCTGAAGCACGTACCATTTTCGTCCTCGAAAATACTGACGCTGAACCTTTACCGCACCGAGCAGACGCGGTTTCAGTTCAGCCACACGGTACCAGGATTCGCTGAATGTCGGGCGATCAGTGGACACGCGTCAACTCCATTGGCACTTCAGTTATTTTGTAAATTTTTACACGTTGCATTTATGCCATACGACCTTGTTTCAAGAGATGAACATCGAACATATAAAGAGATGAACGTCGAACGTCGAACATCCAACATCGAACGTCGAATAATGAAGTCGCTCCGCTCCTCAAGTTATTTTAAAATCGAATAAAAAAATCAAATCCGCTCCTTGAATCTCTTTTGGGTTCAATTCCCCGCGGCTTGCCTCAAGTCGTCATTCCGGCAGATCCCGGATCGAGTCCGGGAAGAATCCAGAAATTTAAACCGGATGCCGGTCGAAGATCCCGTATTCAACGGGGATCAAGTCCGGCATGACATTCGATACCCCGTAGCTTGCTTCGGGGTAGTTCATTGTGATTCCCGCCCTTGCTTTTGTCTTTCATTCAAAATTCGATGTCGGAGTCTTCGCTACCTGAACGTTCGATGTCGGAGTCTTCGCTACCTCGATGTTCATTTTTTCAGTTTAAAGCCATAGCTTCATGCGCAGCCAGTTTGCAATTCGCCGGGTGACGATCCAGAGATAGCGCTTTTTGCCGGCAGATATTTTTGCGATCCCTTCCATGCCCGGCCGCATCCATTCCTGTTGCCGGGGCAGTCTCGCTCGCACCTTAAAGACATTGTGTTGATTGACCACATCGGCCATGGGATTGATCCGCTCGACCACAAAGCGGTTTCGCTGACCCGGGCGGCCGATTGAGGCGAGCTCCCCCTCCTGGCCTTCACGCACATCGGCGATCATCGATTCGGGCACATAGAGTTCCGCCTGCAATGATTCGAGGCTTGCGATTTCATACAGAATTTTCCCCTTTTCAACCTTAGCGCCGATGGAGCGTTTTAGATCCTCTGAGATAATTTTCCCCGAAATCGGGGCGACCAGCATTGCCTGCTGGATATTATGATTGAGGAGGCGAATTTCCGCTGCCGCCTTATCGATTTGAGCCTGTGCGATCTGTGATTCAACCGTTTTGCGGTCCCGTATCGATGCCGCCATTTCTTTCTCATAGCCGAGCTGTTCCGCTTTCAGTGCTGCGAGCTTGAAGCGAAGTTCGGTGGTATCCAGTTCCCCGAGTACGGTTTTACCGGCTTCAACCTTGTCTCCCGGCGCCACTAAGACAGTTTTGATAAATGTGTCCACCGGTGCCACAATGACCTGATGAACCGTAGACTTGAAAAGAAATGGGGACTCGACCCGGTATTCCCCTTTGGCGAGGGTCAGAAAAAGAGCCGAGGCGAAGATCATGGCAACCCATAGCTTCATCCAGGTATGTTTGGGTCCGAGCAACGGGCCCATACGTTTGCGCGCAGATGCAGCAATTTGGGCGCCGATCCAGCGATCGTGTTCGCGCAATTCCACCAGACGGGGGGCAATCATATCGCAGGCAAGACGGATGGTTTCGATTTCATCCGGGGTAAAAGGTTTTTCAGGGGCTCGCTCAAAGGTCAATACCCCAGACACCTCACCATCGTGCCGAAGGGGTAGGCTCAGCAAAGAGAGCGGTCCGTGGTCCTTGGACAGCTGGGCGGCTGCGCGGTTGATGAGTGTTGCATCCGCCAGCGCCGGAAGGGTCACTTCAATATCCTGGTCCAGACACTCTTCCATTGCAGATTCGATGTTTTGCAGCAGTTTCATCTTGCGGCTGAACTTTTCGGTGTGGCTCATGGCCTGAACGCGGATATAGCGGCCATCCAGGAACCCAAGGCTGACCCTGCTACAATGCCAGCGTGCGGCACTCTCGTTGCATAATGACATGGCCGCACTCATAAAATGGTTGCATTGATTGGTCGCCGCCAGCAGTTCAAGGACACCGTAAATGCGGTGGAGCGCAGTGTGACGCTGACCGAGGGTCCATCGCATCTCGTAGGATCGTATTAAAAACGGGGTGATCTCAAGCAGTTCGGTGGACCGCATGAGAGCATCCGCATTCATTGCCGGGACAACAAAGGCCGCCACCGTCGGCGGGGTGTTTTCTTTATGGACCGGAATGACAATCACCTGCCGTTGGGGTCGATTTTTTAGCGCACCTTCCGGCAGCTCCGGTTTTGTGACCGTCATTTTGCTGTCGATGGCAGATCGGGCATTCTTTGCAGCCGTCGCCACCCACTTTGCCCCGAGACCTTTGGTCTTCGGCTGGGGATAGACCGCCAGGAACTCGAGTCCGTTTTTTTTACCCAGTCGAATCACCACGCCGCCGTCGGCTTCGGCCAGTCGGCACTGGGTTTTCAGCATTTCAGCAAGGAACCGGTCGGATTCTGCCTCCAGGTCCAGGAGTGCACCCAGTTCTTCCGACAACGGCCGTTTAATTACGGTTCGTTCCTTTTGAGCCATGTATGTCAGGTTTGAGGCCATCTTATATTTTTGTTCTTCTCCAAGCCGGTTGGATAAAAGGGTCCAAGGGCTCAAGGATTCCAGGGTTCAAGGGTCTTATTCAATCGGCTCAAAGATTTCATTTATTGAAAAGCAACACCTTTGCCTTTTCTCTATAATCGGATATCGTTTTTTTGAGATGATTCTTACCTTTGAACCCATCCCGGTTTAATGGTGTGCAAAAACTGTGCTCATTTATATTTCTTGTCCATATTCTTAAAAAATCCGGTTATCCAGGAGGCTCAAGAGCGTCCCATCGGGTTTGAATGATTGAGCATAGCGCACCGTTCTTCGCCCTCCGGGCTACGTCCCGGCAAGGTTGGGTAGGGGCGGTATCCTAATATTCTCTATGCCCTCCCGGCGTCGCCTTCGGCTATGCCGCGGCAAGCTGCCCTATGCTCCATGCCCTCTTACCTCTGGCCTCTTGCCCCTCGTGCCCCTTGCTCCAATCATCGATCGGTGAGTTCCGGGTCTTTGCACGGGCTCAGGAAGAAAGGTTTTTTAACGGATGCGGGAGGGATGATGATCGTCTAGGGAGTTCTTTTAATAGCCGTCAAAATTATGACGAAATAAGGGTACCTATTTATTGAAGAATTGAAAGCCTGGCCTTCTGACCCAGGATCCTTTACACCAGCGCGGCACCCTGGACATCGTTGGCTGCCGCATGTTCGATACCGGGTATGACAGGCTGGGATGAATCTTTAGATGTCTCGCCAATAGAGTCGTTTTTAAGCTGGTCCCAGTGAACCACACGATTGCGGCCATTTTCCTTGGCAGTATACAGAGCCTTGTCCGCCATGTCGATGATTGCCTCCGGCTCGGGTTTGTCTCCTCCAAATTCCATTGAAGAGACGCCGAAGCTGGCGGTAACACTGACCTCTCCGATGCTTTTCGATGCGATAACAGACCGGAACCGTTCAGCGGCACCCACGGCATTTTCCGAATCGATGTGAGGAAGGAGAACGCAGAACTCCTCACCGCCGTAGCGGCAGATAAAATCGCTTTTCCGTAAAGCCGTCCGTAGTGTTTTTGACACCCCCTGGAGCACCTGGTCGCCCACAAGATGACCGTAATTGTCGTTGACGGCTTTGAAGAAATCGATATCGACCATGGCGCAGGAAAGGTTGTGGCCGTATCTTCTGGCCCTGCTGATTTCGGCTTTAAATATCTGAAAGAAAGACCGGCGGTTCAGACATCGCGTCAGCGGATCCTGGGTGGCCAGAATCTGCAGTTTCTGGTTCTGGTTCTTGACTTTTTTGCTGGTTTTATTCAGCATCTTGAGCATCTTCTGGAGTTGATTGTTTTTCTGTTCCACCTGTGTCACGTCATCAAAGGTTGCCAGGGCGCCGCGGCTCTTACCCTTTCCGTCTGATACCGGCGCACCGTTTACCATGAAGGTGAGAACCCCCTTGTCTTTGGTTTTAAACGTCAATGCGGTTCCGGTGGAATGTTTGTTTTCGCGCATGGCCTTTAACCAAGGGTAATCTTCCGGTGGCTTGGAAGAATTCGGAAGACTCCATTCGAGCAAAGAGGCTTTTTGCCCCATGAGCGAATCGGCCGACCGGCCGACTTTTTCGGCAAATGCTGCGTTGGCCATCACAATCCGTTCTTTGCCGTCAAGCACCACCACACCTTCGGCCAGCGCATCCAGGGCCGCCTTGACCCGTTCGGGGATGGCGGATGAAGGATCCAGATATTGAAGTACTTTTCTCATGAAAAACAAGTAAGTAAAAAAACCCAAGGAGATGAAAAAGGCTGTCAGTTTTACAACCGGTTTTTCCCAAATGCCGATAAGTCCAGCCGAATAGAGCGGTTGGAAGTGTATTTCCACAGTCCCCCATTGCTGTTTGTCCATGAATATCGGAACGGATACCACATCGGTCCTTTCCCGGGTGATTCCAGATCCTTTTATACCCTTTGCAAGATAGCCGGCTCTTGCCAGAACCGTCCCGTCGGTCTGGCGGAGGGTGGCAACAAGAACATCCGCATTCCGGTGGACAAAAACCTGCATGGTGGTTTGCAGCGAGTCGATGTCTTCTTTCTGAACCGATAAAGTGCCGTAAATGGCCAGTGATTCGCACACTTTCTTTCGGGCGTCGAGAATTGACTGAGCGGGATCCGGAATAAGATTCAGCATGTCCGCGCTCAACACAATCGTTGTCGTCAGCATAACAAGGGCCAGGGTGATACGGACCACCGGGGTCAGTCGAAACATTACCGTTTACCTTTCCTTTTCTTTTTCTTATCTTTTTTAGAGGTCTGTTCCTTTTTGAAGATATCATCGAGCTGTTTTTCATCTTCAGATGCAATATCCTCGCCAGGTTTACCGTCTGTGGGCGATGTTTTTTCCCACCGGGAGAGCACGGGCAGTGGGTCGAAGAACTGCCAGACCGGCAAAGAGGCGATGGCGCTGGCAATCAGGGAGACCCCCCGGAACATCCAGAGCATATAACCGGCCACGGCAGTCGCGGTGACCCCGCCGGCGGTTCCCACCATAAATTTCACCTCACCCTTTTGCAGGTTGACCTTATTGTTGATCTGCTCTTTGAGTGCATCCAGCTGGGTTTGTATGTTCCTGTTCGACAGCATCTTTTTTGCCTGGGCAGACATCCGATCCGCGTCTTTGAGCCCGGAGCCCAAAGCGCCCTGGCCGGATGCAAGCGCGTTTACGGCAGGTGTCTGCTTTTCGTTGCCACCTGCCTCGGCTCCGCCCTTAAGAGCCTTTTTCCCGCCTTGTCCACCATTGTTGTCCCCGCCGCTTTCACGGTCTGTCCTGTCGGAGGTCGTGTCCAGAGCGTAGAGTTTTAGAAAGTCGGGCACACCGGAAAGTGAGCCGGCAGTCTCTGCTCTGGTTACATCGCCAAAAGCATCCTCTGATTCAGGCGTCTGGGTCTCTTCCCCGACGCTGCGATCATCTACCGATCCCGAAATATCTGTCTGGCCATCGGAGCCGTCGTTTCCGGTCTCATCTTTGCCGGAGTTTTCCCCGGAGTCGCTCCCGTCCGGTGCGTCGGTGCCGGCCGCATTTGCCGGTTCCGGTCCCGGTTCGGGTGACACCGGTTCCGTCTCCCAAAAAACTTTCTCCTTGACGTCATTGAGCGTGACGG
>Ga0233430_1002685_pt1 | contig 19682 bp, 18 predicted proteins | sample SI_118_April2016_2_FD_179883 | JGI IMG/M metagenome (GOLD analysis project Ga0233430, IMG submission 179883) | Seawater microbial communities from Saanich Inlet, British Columbia, Canada - SI_118_April2016_150_MG | ecosystem: Environmental > Aquatic > Marine > Inlet | place: Canada: British... | reverse complement strand
GATGTCAGGGAGCGTTGCGCAATAGGCAATGATCCGGCGGAAACTATCCCAATCGATGGCACCGGAATCCGTGAAGGGAAGAACGGTGGCGACAACGACATCTTTCAATCTGATATCAACCATGGCTTCGTCTCCCTCGGTTACCCGGCCAGGATGTCGTCACGCAATCCCATTGGCCCTTCGCGGAAGATGCGCGGGTCCATGGGACGAAGGTCCGGTGCCACTTTCGGCTGGAATCCGATATGGTCGAGCACGTCTTCCTGCATGCGGATGCCCGGTGCGATCTCGGTGAGGACGATACCTTCCGCTGTCATGCGGAACACGGCCCGCTCGGTCACGAAAGTGACATCTTGGCGGTTTTCCTGCCCCATGCGCGCGTTGTAGCTGATCTGCTGAACCTGCGGGACAAACTTTTGGACCCGGCCTTCCTGATCGATGCTTATAGCCCCGTCGGCCACCGTGACCTTGAGCCCACCGCCTAGAAGCGTGCCGCTGAACACGATCCGCTTGGCGTTCTGGGTAATGTCGATAAACCCGCCGGCCCCATCGGCGCGATTTCCGAATTTTGTGACGTTGACGTTGCCTTCGGCATCGACTTCGGCGAAGGAAACGAAAGCCACATCCAACCCTCCCCCATCATAAAGGTCGAACTGATAGGGTTGGTCGACGATGGCGGTGGGATTGAAGGCGCTTCCGAAATCCAGGCCAGACCGTGGAACACCACCGATGATCCCAGCTTCGCCCGTAAGCACGAACAGATCCGATATCCCTTCTTCGGCGGCCACGTTGGGAATGCCCGCCGATACACCGACGCCGACGTTCAGCACCGCTCCCGGATACAGGGCGAAGGCTGCACGGCGGGCCATGACGCGGCGGGCGTTCAAGGGATCCGGTTCGATGGTCGCCAGCGGGCGGGGAAGCTCGCCGCAGACACTGGGATCGAAGTCCGTGCCAAAGGTTTGCCCTTGGTTCTCGTCGACAACGATATGATCGACAAGGAAACCTGGAATTTTCACCATCTGCGGGTGAATGGAGCCGCTACGCGCCAGCCGCTTTACCTGACAGATGACGATACCGCCGTTGTTGTGCACGCCTTGCGCGATGGATAACCCCTCCAGGGTCGTGCCTTCGTGCTCCATGCCGATGTTGCCGTCCTCGTCGGCGGTGGTGCCGCGTATAATCGCGACGTTTGGCGTGAAAGCCCTGTAGAAAAGCCACTCACGGTCGGCCAACTCGACGACCTCGATCATATCCTCGGTTGCGGCGTCATTCATCTTGCCGCCTTCCTGGCGCGGATCCATGTAGGTTTGAAGCCCAACATGCGTAACGACCCCCGGCTGTCCGGCGGCGACGGCCCGATGCATCTGGGCGATTACCCCTTGCGGCAGGTTGTAGGCCTCAACCTCGTTGGCGACGATCAATTTCATGAAGTTGGGCTGCGGGCCGTAATTGCCGCCGATCACCCTCTTCACCAGTCCCTTATGGGCCAAATGCCCCATCCCCAGTTCCTTGAAATCGCCGACCCCGGTGGTATGAACCACCGTCAGGTCCCGAGGATGTCCTGCGTTCAGGAAGGTCTGTTCCATCTGCGCCAGAATCGACTCGGCCACCCCCATGCCGCCCGAGCCGCCAACGACAATGGTGTCGCCGTCCTTGATAAAAGCCACAGCCTGTTCCTGTGTCACGATGCGATCTTGCATGATCTTCCCGTCCTCGTATGTCATTCCGGCCGACTAGGCTGGCCGATTATACCTTGGCGATCTGCCGCGCGATGATAATGCGTTGAATCTGGTTCGTTCCCTCGTAGATCTGCGGCAGTTTGATGTCCCTGAAAAGGCGCTCGATCCGGTATTCCTGGGAATAGCCGTTGCCTCCGTGAATTTGTAGTGCGTTGGTGACGTGGCGCATGGCCATGTCTGTGGTGAAAAGTTTGGCCTGGGCGGCTTCCTTGGCGATCGAAAAACCCGCATCCAGAAGCCTCGCCGCGTGATGGATCATTTGCCGCGCCGCCGCAATATCCGTGGACATGTCTGCCAGCATGAACTGAACGGCCTGAAAATCCAAAATGGGTTGGCCAAATTGGATTCTGGTCCGGGCGTATTCCAGCGCGTCCTCGTAGGCGGCGCGCGCGATCCCGAGCGACATGGCGGACATCATGATGCGGCCGTAATTGAAATTCCCCATCATCATCTTGAAGCCCTCGCCCTCGGAACCGATGCGGTCCAGGGCCGAGATCCGGCAGTCGGTGAAATTGATCTGACAGGTGGCGAGGCCATGCATTCCGAGAAGCTTTTCCTTGCGCCCACGTTGCAGACCGGGATTGTCGCCGTGAATCAGGAAACAACTGATGCCGCGTGTTCCCTTGTCGGCGGTTGTCTTGGCCAACACGACGATCAGATCGGCGACCTGTCCCATAGTCACCCAGGCCTTGGTTCCGTTGATAATGTAGTCGTCTCCATCCCTGCGGGCGGAGGTTCGGATTCCAGCCACATCGGACCCAAAATCGGGCTCCGAAATGGCGGTCGCCGGGATGATCTCACCGCTAAGGATACCCGGAACAAGCACTTTCTGGCGTTCATCGCCATGCTCAACGAGGAACCGCGCCGCTTCAACCGGCAGGGCCAGGGCGTTGCCAACGCTCCCCGATGCGCAGGCCAGTTCCTCCATGGCGATGACCAGCGTCTGGGTGTCGAAACCGCTTCCACCCGCTTCTTCCGGCAGATCGGTACCGAACAATCCCATCTCGGCCATTCGGCCGTAAATTTCGGCCGGGAATTCATCTTTGCGGTCAATGGTTTCGGCCGCGGGAAGGACGTCCGTCGCAACGAATTTGCGCACGGACTCGCGGACCATTCTCTGCGTTTCGGTATAGAACCTTTCCATATCGCTATTCCTTCGCGACGCGTTGACATCTATCCGTTTTCGGTGTCGCTGATTAAAAGTCCGCCGTGGGCGCAGTCGGTTTTCTCGCTGTCGAAGATATAGACCACGACGCTTTTTGCCGGAAAATCGTAGGCCGAAACGGCGGCGTCGGTTATCCCCTTTACAAGTTGGCGTTTTAGTTCCGGGGGGCGTGGGAACGCGTGAATTTGGATGAAAGCCCTTTGTTCAGTCGCATCAAGGCCCAATTTACCGGCGTGCCCGTAATTTTGATCGGGATAATCCTGAATGTAGACGGTGACCGTTTCGGGAACCACCTTGTAAGCCGAACAGGTGGCCGCGGTGAGGGCTTTCACCAGCGCACGTTTTTGTCCGATCCCGCGTTCCAGCGCGTGAACCATCACGAAGGGCATGACGACCACTCCTTCCCAGTTCGTTTCCATTTTCGCAAATTCCGCCTTGCCGACGCAATTGACGAACGCATGTCAAACATGGAACGATTGTCCATGCGCTGTGCGAATCGTCCGCGTTGCGCGAAGTCGCCAAGCAAAAGAGGTTTCATATGCCCCCGTCGCATATCGTCCGAGATGGAAACCAGAAAGGGTCCCTTGTTCAGATCGCTTATCAATCCGTCCGTCGAATGATCCTTTCCCGGGAGCTTCCCAGCGGAACGGTGATTCAGGAGCGCAAGCTTGCCGAGAGCCTCAGTGTATCGCGGACTCCTATGCGCGAGGCGTTGGGTCGTCTGGAGGGAGAGGGCATGCTGGTTCGCTTGACCGAAAGGCTTCTCGCGGTGCGTGTCGTGACCTTGGACGAGTTTTTGCATGCCTTGCAAGTGCGCAGAATGCTCGAACCCGAGACAATTGTGCTGGCGGCACCAAAGATGGACAAAACCATTGTGCGCGATCTCGTTGACAGGGTTAAGGCCCTGATCGACCATCCCGAACCTTCGCTCGAACGCCATTGGGAACTCGACCAAGCGATCCACCGGTGCATTGCCGAAGCCACCGGTAATCTGGTCCTCGCCGATACCATCGACAAACTCAGGCTCTCTATCCAACTGTTCGAAATTCAGTCCGTTCCGGCGCGCGTCAATCCGGGGTGCCAGGAGCACTTGGAAATCCTGAATGCCATCGACGCCGAAGACCCGGCCCGTGCGCGCAAGGCCATGCGTACGCATCTCGATCATTTGCGCGCGCGAGCGATGGGCGATCTCTGAGCCAACCTCTGGCCGCGAGATATTTTTCAGCCGTAAACCCCTGTTCTTAAAACCTTTTCCCGGCAACCGTTTCTTTTGAGTCGGCGCCCTGAAACCCGTTTTCACTGCGGGCATTAAGACTCCTCCCCCGGTATTATTCGAAAAAAATGTTGCGCCCGAGCTCGTGATTATGCAATGGTATACCAGTGGAATACGTTATTCCAGACAAATAATTTCGATGCCGCACAGATGGCACGGAACGGGTTTTTTTGGAGGAATGGGGTCGGACGGAGCTGCGCAACAGCTCATTCGACCGGCGATCCAACGGAGGATGAGCAGGGAAGCAAGATGACCAAATTTCGGGGAAACTATACCGTAATGGTAACTCCCTTCAGCGACGACGGGTCGTCGGTGGATGAGGGGCGGTTGCGGAAATTCGTCGATTGGCAGATCAAAGAGGGTGTTCATGGCCTGATCCCGCTTGGCAGCACCGGCGAATTCCTTTCGCAGACCGATGAGGAACGCACGCGGGTGGCCGAGATCGTGATCTCCGAGGCCGCGGGACGGGTTCCGGTTTTGGTCGGTACGGCGGCTGAATGGACGAACGAATGCGTTCGGTACACCAAAGAGGCCGAACAGTTGGGGGCGGACGGCGTCATGATCGTTCCGCCCTATTATTCTTCGCCCACAGAGGACGAATTGTTTGAGCATTACCGCCGGGTCGGCGAAGCTGTTTCGATCCCCATCATGATTTATAACAATCCCTTCACCTCCAACGTCGATTTGAAACCCCACGTCGTGGCCCGGCTTTCGGAGATCGATAACGTGAGCTACATCAAGGAATCGTCCGGAGATGTGGCGCGGGTGTGTGAGATTCAACGCTTGTGCGGTGAACGCATGACCGTATTCGCAGGCTATCTGCCCTTTGAATCCTATGCGGTCGGCGCCGAAGGGTACGTCGCGGTTTGCAGCAACATCGCGCCGAAAATGGCCGCCGATCTATTCACCATGGTTGCCGATGACGGAAACATTGAAGGTGCGCGGAAACTCTACTTCAAACTGCTGCCCTTGATACACGCCCTTGCCGGCGATCTTTACGTATCGGCAACGAAGGCGGCGCTCAAGCTGGCCGGCGTTCCGGTCGGCCCACCGAGACCACCGAGGTTACCATTACCCGCAGAAAAGAACGAAAACTTGAAGGAGGTCCTTGCGGAACTTGGGCTTTTGGCCTGAGAATGAACCAGTCTCCTTCATCCAAAAAAAATAAAAAACTACGTGGCTATTTTTTTTCGAAGTCAGCATAGGGAAGAAGGGAGAGCACTATGAAGAGACTCTTGATATCTGCTGTACTCGGCGCTTGCATGGCGGCCCCCGCATTCGCTGCGGACATCGTCCTTAAGGCTGGGCACGACAATACCGTTTCAATGCCGTATCACCTCGGGATGGTGAAGTTTAAGGAAGCGGTGGAATCACGGACCAACGGCAAGGTCGAAGTCAAGATTTACCCGAACGCGCAGCTTGGAAACGAGATGGAGATGATCAAACAGATCCTCACCGGCTCGCTTGACATGTGTGTGACCTCCAGCTCCAAACTCGTGAACTTCATTCCCGAAATCAAGATTTTCACGATGCCGTTCCTGTTCGACACGCCCGACCATCTGGACGCAGCCATGCGTTCGCCCGAGGTCGACGGCGTCCTGTCCAGTGTTGCTGGATCCAAGGGCTTCCGCGTCGTCGGCGCGTTCTCGGCTGGTGTACGCCACGTCCTCAATTCGAAGAAGCCACTATTCTCCATGGCCGATTTGAAGGGCTTGAAGATTCGCGTCATGGGCAACCCGGTACACGTTGCCGCTTTCCGCGCCTTCGGCGCCAACCCGTCCCCGATCGCCTACAACGAATTGTACGGCGCACTTCAGACAAACGTGGTTGATGGGGCCGAGGCCGCCAACACCAACTACTACGGAAAGAAGTTCTACGAAGTTGCCGGGTACTGGGCACAGGTCGGATGGCTTAACATCATGGCTCCGGTCATCATGTCAGAGAAGAAGCTGAAGTCCCTGCCGGCAGACGTGCAAAAAATCGTCATCCAGGCAGGCATCGAAGCCGCCGAATATCAGCGCGCGCTTTACATTCAGGCGGACAAAGAGAACTTCGGTAAGCTGCTGGCCGAGGGTGTGAAGGTGACCTACATGGATCCGACACCATTCCGTGAAGCCTCCAAGCAGGTCTACGACGAATTCTTAAAGACGGACCAGGAGAAGAAACTCCTTGCCGCCATCAAGGCCGCGAAATGATGATGCCGATTCGTCGGTGAATTCGAAAGTGCAATTCGGGCCGGGGAACGACAATTTTCCCGGCCCCTTTTTTTCATTTGGTTATAATTCACGCCGGAATAGTGCCGGGAGCAAACGTCGGGGGACTTCATGATCTTAACCATTTTTTGGCGGATCATCGGTTATTTGCGCAAGACGGTCGACATTTTCGTCTGCGTTTGTTTCATCTTTATGATTTGCGGTGTGCTTGTTCAGGTGGCGGGGCGCTACGTTTTCAACTACTCCATTGCGGGAACCGAAGAGGCTGCGCGCTTCGCGCAGGTCTGGATGGTATTGGTCGGCGCGGGCGTTGCCATGCGTTTCGGCAAGCATGTCGCCATTGACGCCGTGATGACCTACATGCCGATCAAGATGGCGCGAATTCTAAACCTGTTCATTGCGATCGGCTGTGTGGGATTCCTTGTCGTCGTTATTGTCGGCGCCCAACCGCTGATGATGATCGGGCAATTTGAAACCTCTCCCGCAATGGAAATACCCATGTGGACGATGTATCTCTGCCTGACCGTCGGCTCAGTATATTTTGCGATCGAGGTCATTCTTTTGCTCATTCAACGTTGGGACGACCCCTGCAGCAAAAACATGGCGCAGGAATAAAGCGGAGGCGGTCCCATGACGGTTGCATTTTCAGCATTTCTATTTTTCCTGGTCATCGGCATGCCGGTTGTCTTCGTTCTCGGCATCGCCGCCACGTTGACGGTAATGGCCTCTTCGGACATTCCCATCACCATCATCAGTCAGCGCCTTTTCTCCGGCCTCAATTCATTTACGATTATGGCTGTTCCGTTCTTCATCTTTGCCGGTGCGGTGATGGATGTCGGCGGCATATCGAAGCGCATCGTTGATTTCGCGACGGCTTTGGTTGGCTGGATAACGGGCAGCGTCCTGATGGTGTCGGTCGTGGCCGCGACTGGGCTGGCCGCCATTTCGGGATCCGGATCGGCCGATACGGCCGCGATTTCAGCGATTATGCAGCCCGAAATAAAACGTCGAAAATATGATGTCGACTTTGCCGCCGGGATGATTGCTTCCGCCGGATCCTTGGCGCAAATCATCCCGCCCAGCCTGATGATGGTGGTTGTGGCGATGGTGACCGACCAATCGACCGGTGCATTGTTCCTGTCGGGCATCATCCCCGGCCTGATGACGACCAGCCTGCTGCTTGTCATTTCCTACATGCACGCAGTGCGTGGCGGCCCCCAATACCGCGAGGTGGAACCCTTCACGTTGGCGCGCCTGGGCAGAACTTTCTTTGCTGCCATTCCGGCACTCGGCATGCCGGTCATCATCATCGGCGGAATCGTCGGGGGCGTCTTCACGCCAACCGAGGCAGCGGCGGTTGCCGGCGCCTATGGCGTGATTATTTCCTGTTTCGTTTATCGTGATCTCAAGCTCAAAGATGTCATGCCGTTGTTGCTGCGAACTGTTTGCCTGGCGGCGGCCGTGATGGCCATCATCGGTACCGCCAGCATCTTCGGATGGCTGGTGGCCGAAGCCGACGTGCCGGAACTCATGGCGGGCTGGATCAAGGCTTTTACCGATAAACCGTGGGTGTTCCTGCTTATCGTCAACGTGCTTTTGATGATTGTCGGTATGTTTATGGAAAGCCTCGCCGCGATCCTCATCCTGGTCCCGGTCCTGATGCCCATCGCCATCAATTTCGGCATCAATCCTATCCACTTCGGTTTAGTCGTCGTGATGAACTTTGCGATCGGCATGGTGACGCCGCCTTACGGCATCACGCTGTTCGTGGCCTCCAGTGTAGCGGGGCGCAATTTGGTCCAGGTTGCAAAGCGGATATTTTGGCCGTGGACGGCGATGACGTTTGTGCTGTTGCTGGTCACCTACGTGCCGGAAATTGGATTGTTCCTGCCCGATGCGTTCGGTTTGTTGAAATAGACGTCGGGATTCGTCATAGCACGAAAGAGATGTAATCCGCGACCTGGAGTACAATTTCGGTTCGCGCTACGGGGAATGAATAAGCGCAGGGGAGGAAACGATGGCGATTGTATTGATCCGTAATGGCCGGATTGTCACGGCCAGCGAAGATTTTCATGCCGACATACTCATTGAAGATGGCCGCGTCCATACGATCGGGCGGGACATCGCGGTGGGCGATGACGTAGAAATTCATGATGCGCAAGGGCAGCTCGTATTCCCCGGCGGGGTCGATGTTCACACCCATCTGGATTGGGAATTCGGCGTCGCGCGTACCGTCGACACCTTCGGCACCGGAACGCGTGCGGCTGCTTTCGGCGGCACCACGACGGTGGTTGATTTCTGCAATCAAAATCATGGCGAAAGCCCGCTGAAGGGGCTGGAAGACTGGCACCGACGGGCGGCAAGCGCGTGTGTCGATGTCGGCGCGCATATGATCATGCTGGACGTCAATGATCAGGCCCTGGCCGACATGGAAACCCTGATGACCCGCGAGGGGGTTACGAGTTTCAAGCTGTTTACCGCCTATCCCGGCGTGCTGATGGTGGATGACGGAACCATGGTCAAGGCCATGCGCGTTGCCGGGAAACATGGCGGGCAGGTTAGCGTCCATGCCGAAAACGGGTATTTGATCCAGCTTCTTGTTCAGGATGCGCTGGCTGCGGGGAACACGTCGCCGAAATACCACATGCTGACCCGCCCGCCCGAAGCCGAGGCCGAGGCCACGGCCCGGGTGATCCGTCTGGCCGAATACACTGGAACGCCGCTTTACATTGTTCATCTGTCGGCGAGCGGTGCCCTGAAAGCTGTGGCCGAAGCACGCGAGCGCGGCGCCCATCTGCATGCCGAAACGTGTCCGCACTATCTGTTCCTGGATACGGGCGAATACGAACGGCCCGGTTTCGAGGGAGCGAAATACGTCATGAGCCCGCCGTTGCGCACCGCCGATCACGGTGAAGCCCTGTGGCAGGGTCTCAAAACCGGCGATCTGGACGTGATTGCCACCGACCATTGCCCGTTCACCTTTGGCGAAGAGCCCTATGGCCGCAAGATGTCCAAGCAGGCCGGGACCGAAGCCTTCAATAAAATCCCCAACGGCGCACCGGGCATTGAGGAGAGAATGCCGCTGATTTTCGACGGGTTCCGCAAACGGGGCCTTTCCCTCAACCGGTTCGTCGAAACGACGGCGACCAATCCGGCCAAACTGTTCGGTATGTTCCCACGCAAGGGAACCATCTGTGTCGGGTCGGATGCCGATATCGTCCTTTTCGATCCCGACGAAACCTGGACCGTCAGGGCGGCCGAAAATCACAGCCGAATGGACTATTCCCTGTTCGAAGGGTTCGAGGTGACCGGCAAGGTCAAGAAGGTCTTTTGCCGGGGCAATCTTATCGTCGACGGCGACGAATGGCTGGGCCGCGAAGGCATGGGCGAATACCTGTCGCGTGGCGAATGCGGCCTCAAATGACGGATACCCAAGTTGCGAAAGTTGTCGGGGCGGTCCGCGAGGACCGCCTTTGGCAACGCCATATGGAAATGGCCGCGTTCGGCGCAACGCCGCGTGGCGGCGTCAATCGCGAAGCCCTGACGCCGGAGTTTACGCAGGCGCGGCAATGCCTTCTGAAGTGGACGTCGATGCGCGGATACACCTCGGCCATCGATGCCATCGGCAATCTGTTTATTCGGCGGTCCGGCACCGACCCCACGGCCGCTCCGGTAGTTTCGGGCTCTCATCTGGATTCCCAGCCTGCAGGCGGCAAGTTCGACGGAGCCTTTGGCGTGCTCGCCGCATTGGAGGTTTTGGACGCGCTGTCGGATGCCAGCGTCGCGACCAAGCACCCCATCGAAATCGTCGACTGGATGAACGAAGAGGGCGGGCGTTTCCAGCCGACCACCATGGGATCGTCCGTATTCGCCGAAACCCTTCCCTTGGATACGGTTCTGGCAACGGCGGATCGCGAAGGGATAACGGTAGAAACCGCGCTTGCCGAACATCTGACAAAGATCAATACGGATGGAATTCGTGAATTCGGCTTTCCAATGGCCGCCTATCTGGAAGCCCATATCGAACAGGGGCCGGTGCTGGAAGCCACGAAAAACACCATCGGAATTGTTACGGGCATTCAGGGGCTTCGCTGGTTCCAGATCGAAGTGACGGGCGAAGAAGCCCATGCCGGAACCACACCGCGCGCCAATCGAAGGGACGCGTTGGCTGCTGCCGTTGAAATGATCGAGACGCTGCACCTCTTTATGTTTGATGAAAGTGACACGGTGCGCTTCACGGTCGGGCGGCTGGACGTTTCGCCCAATTCACCCAATACGGTTCCGGGCAAGGCGTCTTTCACCGTCGATCTGCGCCATCCCGACGCCGAGGTTCTGCGCGATTTGGGCGATCACATAGAAGAAATTTGCGATGCTCATTCGGGGGACTGCGAGGTTAGCGTCACGGAGACCATCACCAGCGCGCCAACAACGTTTGATCCGGCGGTCGTCGGTTTGATCCGAAAGGCCGCGCATCATCAGGAATTCCCTGCGATGGAGATGATTTCGGGGGCCACCCATGACGCCAAATCGCTCGCCGGATTGTGCCCCAGCGGCATGATCTTCGTTCCCTGCGCTGGCGGTATCAGCCACAACGAGACCGAAAGTGCGACACCTGCGGACCTGGCTGCCGGATCAAGGGTGCTGGCCGAAGCGATTGTATCGTTGGCCAACGCCTAGCAAAGTCGCGGTGCGCGTATCGGCGCTGTTTACTCTTCGGTCTTACACGAACTAATGCCGAAAATCGCATAGGGCGGGCACCAGCCGATTGCCGCTGTTCCAAGGGGAACGAGGCCCAATAGTCCCCAAAGCCAATATCCGCTCTCATCCTTGAGTACGACCATCAGCCCCAGCAGGACAATCCCGGCAATAGCGCGGATGGCGCGGTCAATGCCGCCAACGTTCTTTTTCATGCCCGTCCTCTCCGTTTGATGTCGTGTGGTGTTGCTTTCGCATAAGGGGGGCGGACGCGGTTGTTTCAAGGCCTGCGGTTATTGTGTGCCTTCCATTGGGCCGGAGTTTAGGAATATATTGGATCAGTTGACGAAAGCGATTTTGCAGGCATGGCGAACGAAATGGAAAACAACGAACCGAATGGGCGAGGTGTTGGGCTGATGCCGTGGATCGTCTGGTTCCTGGGCTCGCTTTGTTTCTTCTTCGCGTTCTTCCAACGCGTCACACCCGGCGTCATGGTAGACGAACTGATGCGTGACTTCGCGGTGACGGCTGCCGTCGTCGGCAATTTGACAGCGTTTTACTACTACGCATACGCGAGCCTGCAAATTCCCATCGGCGTCATGGTCGACCGCTGGGGACCTCGCCGCATGCTGACGGTGGCGATCGCCCTTAGCGCGGTGGGCGGGCTGATATTTGCAGCCACCGAAAACCTCTGGCTGGCGTACCTGGGGCGAATGCTGATCGGGGCCGGTTCGGCGGTCGGGTGGGTTGGAACCTTGAAGCTGATCGCCGTTTGGTTTCCGGCCCGCCGCTTCGCCTTCCTAAGTGGAATGACGTCGGCTCTGGGAATGGTGGGGGCTATTGCCGGTCAAGCGCCGGTCGCGATGATGGTGAACTCCTTTGGATGGCGAACGACGTTGGTGGTTATCGCGGGTATGGCCATCCTGTTGGCGTGCGCGATCTGGGTGATTGTGCGGGACCGACCCTCCGGCAGGCGGGACGACAAAACCCTTTCCATGCGCGAATTGATGCAGGGCTTGCGCGGTACGTTGAAAACGCGGCAAACCTGGATTATTGCAGTTCTCTGCGGATCGCTGACCGCGCCGCAGGCGGCTTTCGCCGCCGTGTGGGGCGTGCCCTATTTGATGGAGGCTTTCGGGCTGAGCCGGATCGAAGCGGCGGGTAGCGCGTCCTTCCTGCTTCTGGGGTGGGGAATCGGTTCGCCTCTGGGTGGGTGGGTTTCCGACTATATTGGGCGGCGTAAACCGCCTCTTGTCCTGGGCGCCCTGATTTCGCTGACCACGTATTCGTGCATCATCTACATCCCGGGTTTGCCGCTGGGTGCGGTTCAAGCCCTTCTTCTGATTAACGGAATTGGCGGGGCCACCATGGTTCTGTGTTTCGCGACCGCGCGCGAACACAATGTTGCGGCGGCGGGCAGCGCGGCGGTCGGGTTGGTCAATACGGCGACCATGGGATTTTCGGCCGCCTCCCAGCCTTTGGTCGGCTGGATCCTGGATATCAATTGGGATGGCGGGATGGAGAACGGCGTACGGGTCTACGATATCGTGGCCTTCAAGTGGGGTTTGTTCACACTTGTCGGCAGCAGCGCTTTCGCGTTGATTGCCGCACTTCTGGTGCGCGAAACCTATTGCCGTGCGTTGGCCAGATGATTGTTGCGCCAGGCTATGCGACGGCGGCGGTGCACTTAAGTTCCAGGATCAGCCCCGGGGTCGACAGCTCCGTTACGCCGATCAGTGTTTGGGCGGGCAACTCGCCGGTGATGTAACGGTCGCGGACCGTCTGGAAAAGCGACATATCGCGCTGCAGTTCGGTGAAATAGCCGGTAAGATCCACCACATCGGCAAACGAGGCCCCAGCAGCGGTCAGTACCTTTCCCATGTTTTCGAACAGCTGAACAAACTGGTCTTCGCGCTCAAAAACAATATTCAGGTTTTCGTCGCGCCCGAGCATACCCGAGACGAAGATAAGGTTCCCGACCTTGACGCCCGGGGAATACCGTTTTTGTTCGTAGATGTTCTCCATTCCGGGCGGGATGATAAGTTCACGTACGGGCATGGCTTTCCTCTCTTCCACAAGATAAACGCCTTGAAGTGTGGCATTTTTCGTTGGCTGGCGGCAACTGATGCGTCGCCGCCGGCGCCAAGTCAGGAGGTTGCGCTCGAAAGGGCTTTGATTACGGCGTCGGTCATCTGCTGGGTGTTCGCGTCGCCGCCGAGGTCGCGCGTCAACACGGCTTTGTCGCCGGTAACTTTTTCGACCGCCGCCATCAGCCGCTTCGCGGCCGTGGCCTCGCCCAGATGCTCGAGCATCATTGACGCCGACCAGAAGGTGCCGATGGGGTTCGCGATGCCTTGCCCCATGATGTCGAAGGCCGAACCGTGGATCGGCTCGAACATGGATGGGAAGTTTCGTTCCGGATTAAGGTTCGCCGTCGGTCCGATGCCGAGACTTCCCGAGAGGGCTGCGGCCAGATCCGACAGGATATCGCCGTGCAGGTTGGTCGAAACGATGGTGTCGAGGCTTTTCGGGTTCAGAACCATGCGCGTGGTCATGGCGTCGACCAGCATTTTGTCGGTGGTGACGTCGGGGTATTCGGCGCGGACTTCTTCGAATATTTCGTCCCACATGACCAAGCCGTGCCGTTGCGCGTTGGACTTGGTGACGCACGTCAGCAGCTTGCGCGGGCGCGAACGGGCCAGTTCGAAGGAGAATTTCATCACGCGGCGTACGCCGTTGCGGGTGAATACGGCCACATCCATGCCCACTTCCTCGGGCAGGTTCCGGTGTGCGCGGCCGCCGATACCGGCATATTCGCCTTCCGAGTTTTCGCGCACGATCACCCAATCCAGGTCTTCGGCCGGCACGCCTTCCAGCGGCCCCTTGATGCCCGGCAGCAGGCGGGACGGGCGGACATTGGCGTACTGATCGAAACCCTGGCAAATGGGCAAACGCAGACCCCACAAGGTTGTGTGGTCGGGGACACGCGGATCGCCGGCAGAGCCAAAGAAGATTGCGTCGAAATCTTTCAAGGTATTGTTTGCGTCGGCGGGCATCATCTCGCCGTGTTCCAGATAGTATTCGGATCCCCATGGGAAGGTCTCAAATGCTAAATCGAATCCGCTTTCGCTTGCAGCGAGAGCATTCAGAACCTGTATGCCCGCTTCAATGACTTCGGTGCCGATACCATCACCCGGGATGGATGCAATTTTGTAATTTTTCACGGTTGCTATCCTCAAGATCAATATGCCGATGAAATTTGTCGTGAGTGAACCTAGGACAGACTGGCGACCGGGGCAATCACCAGATTTTGACGTGGCGTCAGAACGTTGCTTAAGAGGGCATTTCCAAAAAAAAAGCGGGACCTCGATTTGAGGTCCCGCACTTACAGGGAGGGAGGCATTACAATACGGCTTATGTGAGGTTTAGGCCGCTTTTTTGGCTTCGCGGATTTCCTTGATCAGGGCCGGGATTACCTCGGCGGCGTCGCCCACGATGCCGACGTCGGCGACCTTGAAGATGGGCGCTTCGGGATCGTTGTTCACCGCGATGATGGAGCCTGATCCGTTCATGCCGACCACGTGCTGCACGGCGCCGGAAATACCGACCGCGATATACAGCTTGGGCGATACAGTGATGCCCGACTGCCCCACTTGCAGGGTGTGGGGAATCCATCCGGCTTCGACCAGCGGGCGCGACCCGGCCAGGGTTCCGCCCAGCTCGTCGGCCAGTTCACGCAGCATGTCCAGATCGTCGGGCGAATTCAGGCCTTGGCCTGCGGCGACGATGACTTCGGCATTGTCGATGCCGCCTCCAGCGGTGCCCACCTTCTCGACCTCAAGGATCTTGGTGCGTACGACGCCGCGCTGCAGAGCTACGTCGAAGTCCTCGATGTCGCCCTTGCGGCCCGTTTCGGGGGTTTCGCTTACGGCGAACACGTTGGGGCGCACGGTGGCCATCTGCGGGCGCGAGAACGGCGTCACGATGGAGGCCATGATATTGCCGCCGAAGGCCGGGCGGGTTTGGATCAGCTGGCCTTCTTCGTTGATTTCAAGCTGGGTGCAATCGGCGGTCAGACCCAGTTTCAGCCGCGCCGCCACGCGTGGGCCCAGATCGCGCCCGTCGGGCGTCGCGCCCAACAGGAAGATGGAGGGTTTCTTGGCCGCCACCATGGCCGATATGACGGTGGTGTAGGCGTCGGTGGAGTAGGGCCACAGCAGCTTGTTGACGAAGCGGATCACACCGCTTGCGCCGTGGGCGAACAATGGGTTCGTATCCACGGGCCTACCGTCCGATAGCACCAGAACCTTTATTTCCTCGCCGGTTTTACCGGCCAGACGTCCCGCTTCTGCCAGCAACTCAAGCGTCACCTTCTTGGGGACCAGACTTTCGCCATCCGCACTTTCGTCACACTCGGCCCAGATGAAGATGCCCTTGTACTTGGCCAGTTCCTCGGGCGAGGCGGCGGCGCGTTCAATGGTGATGGAATGTTCGCCGCAGACGTTCGCACACGCGCCGCAAAGGGTGCAATTGTCCTGCACGACGGCAATCTCGTCCACGATAAGCATGGCCGCGAAGGGGCAGTTTTTTTCACACAGGCGGCAGCCGCTGCAAGTGTTTGTATCAATGAGCAACATAGGCTTAGCTCCTTAGACGAAATGCTTTTCTTTGAGGATGCCGACGACTTCATGGGCCGCAGCGTTCGCGTCGGTGCCGTTCACAATCCGGCCCGCCTCCTTGGAAATGGGGGGGAAGACCTTGACCACTTGCGTTAAGGATCCCTGCAGGCCCAACTCGGCCTCGTCCAGCCCCAGATCGTCGGCAGTCATGACCGAGATGTCCTTGGCCCGCGCACCCAAGATGCTCTCGAACGAGCAGACCCGACGTGACGCGGCTCCCTTGCTGACCGAAACCAGACCCGGAAGGCGCATCTGCACTTTCTCGAACCCGCCTTCGTTTTCGCGGCGCACGCGAACGCGTTTTTTCTTCTCGTCCATTTCCAGGCCGACGCCGTAGGTGATCTGCGGAATGCTCAAAAGCTCGGCCAGCATGGGGCCGGTCTGGGCGGTGTCGCCGTCGATGGCGTGCTTGCCCACCAGAATCAGATCAACGCCGTCCAGCTTTTCGATGATCTTGCAGATGGTCAGCGCCGTGGCCCACGTGTCGGCCCCGGCGAATTTACGGTCGGTCACCAAAATTGCGCTATCGCCGCCCATTTCAAGGCAGCGCAACAGGGCGGCGCGGGCTTGCGGCGGCCCCATGGAAAGGACAACGATTTCAACCTCGCCCTCGGGCTCGGCTTCCTTCATTTCAAGCGCCAGATCCATGGCGTATTCGCAGAAGGGGTTGAGGATGGAGGCGACGCCATCGCGGTTCAGCGTGCCGGTTTCAGGGTCCACCTGGACGTTCGTTACCTCGGGGACCTGTTTCGCGCAGACCAGGATTTTCATCGGGCCGCTCCTTCGAAGTCGAGAATATCGCCCGGATTGAACATGGCCTTCGGATCGAGCGCCAGTTTCAGAGCCTTCATTTCATCCATCTGCTCGGGCGTGTACATGACCGACAGGAATTTCTTTTTCATCTTGCCGACGCCGTGCTCGGCAGACACGGTTCCGCCCAGTTCCACCGCTTTCTTGGCAAAGTCCACATAGATGGCCAGCCCCTTGGCAAGGTCGTCCATGTCCTTGGGCAGGATGTTCACATGGAAGTGGTTGTCGCCGATATGGCCAAAGGCGACCCATTCCAAACCCGCCGTATCCAGTTTGGAGCGGTAAAAGCCCCAGATTTCGCGTAAAGCTTTATTGGGCACGGCCAGATCGGTTCCCAGCTTGTGCAGGCCCGGATATGTCTTTTTGCGTTCGCCGATGACGGCGTTGACGCTTTCAGGCAAGGCATGGCGGAAATGGCGAAAGCGCGCCAGATCGCGCCGCTCGTAACCGGCCCACGTATTCGCCAGCGATGAACCGCAGCGTGCCGTGACCTCCTTCAGCTTCGAGAAATCCGGGTCGGGATCGTCGGGGTTGAACCCGATGTCGTAAAAAATGGCTGCGCCCGCATCCGCGGGGATCGGCGGCATGTCGATGAACTTGGGATTATCAATTTGCTTGGCGCGCAGCAGGGCCAGCGCGTTGCCGTCGTAAAACTCCAGGAAATCGGGGGCGAAGTCAGCTTCTTCGCGCAAGGCGACCACGAAATCCAGCGCCGCTGTATCGCTGGGCAGGAACTGCACCACCGAAATACCGTCGTGCATTTGGTCCAGTGCCACCTCGATCTGGCTGACAACGCCGAACAAACCTTCCGAACCGATGAACAAATCAATCATGTCCATGCCGGGAGCGGCGAAGAAGCCGGCCGTGTTTTTGGTTTTGGGCATGTCGTAGCCGGGCAGGTTCAGGGTCGTGCGATTTCCCGCCGTGTCGATGATGGTGAATTTGCGCTCATCGGTCGCAAAATATTTGCCGCGCGGAATATCCAGCATTTCGCCGGAGGCCAGAATGACATGCAGGCGGCGTATCCAGTTGCGGGTGTCCTTGTATTTGTAGCTGGCCGCGCCCGACGCGTTGGTGGCCACCGTGCCACCTAGCGAGGCGCTCATTTCCGTGGGGTCCGGCGGATAGAAGAAGCTGCGCGGATCGTTCTTGTATTGCTCCAGTTGGGCCAGCGTTTCATCACTGGCGCGCGCCTGAAGTCCGGGGAAATTCTTTTTATTGGCCCAGTCGTTCAGGTCTTTCAACGTAACGGCGGCTTCCGCCGTGACCCGCCATTCGTTGGTCTCGTCGTCCCAGCGGATGTCCATGGTCTTGTCGAACCGGTCCATGGCGACCACCGCGCCGCCTGCCGGTACACAACCACCCACAAGACCGGTGCGCGCGCCCGAAATGGTGACGTTTGCGCCACGCTTGTTCATCTCGCGCATGATGGCTGCAAGTTCGGCCTCATTGGTCGGAAAGAACAGGTAATCGGCGCCCTGGTGTGCGAGTTTGGATTCGTCGGCCAGATAGGGCGCGTAGTTGGCGCTGATTTCGTCCAGTCCGTCGATTCGCCGGACGCTGGCGAAGTCGACCTCGGGAAGTGCTTGGCAGGTGATTTCGTTCATGGTGTCACTCTCGGTTTTCGTTTCCTGGGTCTTAGTTTTGCTTGTCGATCAGGCCAAGACGCTTGGCCGCACTTAGCAGGTGCGAGCGCACGTTTTCGCGGGCGGCGTCGGCGTCCTGGTCTGCGATGGCTTCGCAGATGCTTTCGTGTTCGCGCTGGGCCGTGGGTGTCCATTCATCGACCTGCGCTGAATTCTGGCGGGCGGCGGCTATGGATTGGGTGACGCGCACGGCCAGAAAAATCATGAAATCGCGGTAATAGGGGTTGTTGGCAGCTTCGGCGATGCTGCGGTGGAAGGCTGCGTCGGCTTCCACCCCATCGGCCCCGTTCGATGCGGCCTCGCCCATGCGAACCAGCGAGTCTTGAATGCTGGCCAGTTGAGGTTCGGTGCGCCGTTCGGCGGCAAGGGCAGCTGCACCCGTTTCGACCTCGGCCCGCAGTTCGAATATGTAACGAAGGTCATCCTCGTCGGACAGGTTTTCGGTGCCGATTCGCCACGCCAGACTGGGCGGGGTCTCACATACGAAGCCCCCCAGACCTTGCCGGGTCTCGATCAACCCATCGCGTTTCAGGCGCGCCATGGCCTCGCGCAGGACGTTGCGGCTGACGCCGAACTGCTCGGAAAGGGCGGCCTCGGTTGGCAGCCGCTGTCCGCGCGCCAACGTGCCGTCGGCGATGTCACGCTCCATCACCTGCGCGATTTCCTCGGGCAGATGCTTGCGCCGGACCACGGTCGAAAACCGCGACCCCGTATGGCCGTTAGCCTCGTTCATCGAAACACTTCATTCCGCCGCTTTTCTTGTTATGGCGGCTTCCGTCGTGGAACAAATAAAACCACGAGCAGGACAATACCAAAAAAGAGGTTGTCCTACAACCCCACAACCCCTTTTGGAGTCGTTCTTTAGTAAGCGGTTTTGTAGATGGTCAGGATATCCTCGCGGCTGACCTCACGGGGATTGTTATCCAGCAGGCGTTTGATGGCGAAGGCTTCGTCGGCCATGGCTTCCAGGTCGGATTCTGGAATGCCCAGTTGGCTCATGCGCATTTCGATGCCCAGGTTCTCGCAGAACCGGAATGCCGTTGTTCCCAATGCATCAAGAACCAGAGCCGTGCGCTCGGGCGCAACTTCGGCGTTGAAGGCCAGCACATGCGGGAAAATGATGGCATTGGCGTGGCCGTGGGGCAGGTGATGACGGGTTCCCAGCGGGTAGGCGATGGCGTGTCCTGCCGCCGTATTGACGGGGCCCAGGCAAAAGCCGCCATACATGCTGGCAAGGGCCAGCGCGGTGCGGGCTTCCATGTCTTCCCCGTTTTGAACGGCGCGCGTGAGGTACCGGCCAATCAGGCGGATGCCTTCGGTGGCGTAGATGTCGATGGCCGGGTGGGCCTTGACGTTGGTATAGGATTCCACGCAATGGGCCAGCGCATCAACGCCGGTGGCCGCCGAAATGGCGGGCGGCAACGAAACTGTCAATTGCGGGTCCAGCGCCACCAAATCGGCC
>Ga0233430_1002681_pt1 | contig 19721 bp, 17 predicted proteins | sample SI_118_April2016_2_FD_179883 | JGI IMG/M metagenome (GOLD analysis project Ga0233430, IMG submission 179883) | Seawater microbial communities from Saanich Inlet, British Columbia, Canada - SI_118_April2016_150_MG | ecosystem: Environmental > Aquatic > Marine > Inlet | place: Canada: British... | reverse complement strand
TGCAATGATTCAAACCCGTGTAGATCCGGTGATAAAGCGACACGCACAAACAATATTAAAAAAATTGAACCATGAATCTATGCGGGATTGATTGAATGTCTCTCACAAATTCATGCGATCAATTATTTTGTAAGGTACCTGTAGCTTAACTGAGTGTCTACAATTTCGGGGTAGGATCAATCAAATGCCTACGCTGTTAACCCAAATAACCAGAGCGGTATTTTTCGACTGTCCGTGGTATAGTTTGTATCAATAACAAGATAACTATTCTCTACATCATGAATCTGCTTAAACGTCTTATTTCTTCCACCGATTTCAAATATCATATCCTGAACCCTGAAGTCTCCAATATCTGAATAATAAATTTGGGGAAAACAACCGGCAAAAAACGTTTCATGCACGGTTCCGATATTGGCCTCAACACCAAATTCTTCAGCAAATGTATAGAGAATATTCGTATTATTAAAAAGCAGTTTCTCAGGTTTCCTGGAGATCTTAGTTGAATATTTTTTAATGGAACGAAAAATTTTCGTGTCATTCAGAATATCCAGATATGAATTTAGGGTGGGTGGCGTAACCCCTAATGTCCTAGATAATCTTGCAATATTCACCTTATACGGCACCCCAGATTCAATAAGCTTTGCAACAAGCCTTTTAAACACTGAAACATGAGCATATTCCATCTTATTGCAGGAAGGAATATCCTCATTGATGATCTTCTGTAATGCGTTAAAAAGCTTGGTTTTAAATTCATCTCTGTCCTCAATAAAAAACGGATAAGCCCCATATTTTAAATAGTCAAGAAAACTGCTGTATAAATTTGTATCGGAAAGCGCAAGATCAAGACTGATTTGTGAACCATTCTCAATGATTTCATCCAGGGAGTATTGTGCAAGTATCTTTTTTTCACTAAGTTCAAGAAATTCTTGGAAACTTAATGTTTCCATATGAATGGTTACACATCTTCTGCTTAAATCATATTTTTCATATAGAATATTCAGCATGGATGATCCACTGAACCTGATCATCATCTCAGGAAATGAGTCATAAATATTTTTTAATTCCCGAGCCCAGTTTTTATATTTATGTATTTCATCGAATACAATAATCTTTCCCCCAATGATTGAGAATTCATCCGCTAAATCATAAAGGGTTGTATCTGCGATATATATGTCATCCGCACTTACGTATAAGAACTCGCTCATACTAAAATTTGTTTTAAGATATTGCAAAAGCAATGTTGTTTTACCAACACCCCTTTGACCAATAATTCCGACAAGTCTGTTTGGAGACAAAATTTTCTTTAAATATTTTCCCCTGATAAAATTTTCAGGCACAGCCTGAATCAGCCTTGCCTGTTTATTTCTAAAATAATTTAACATAGCACTAAATATTAAACTCAAGTTTCGTTTATGTTGCAAGAATCTATCAAATAGCAAAATGCATTTTAATATATTCTACAAAATATGTAAAACCATTTTGTTGTTTTAAGTCACCCTCCTGTTTTGTGGGCACAATAGTTTTGATGGGACATGCTAACAACCAGAATATAGGGTTACCGAAGCATTCTGTGGTTGGAGTATTTATTGTATGATTATACAAAGATTGATAATATTTGTATTGATGCTAGCATTGTCTTAAACGGCTATGTTGCCGGGGTAAAGAAAAGTTAGGGTCTTTTTCCAATCTCCCAACAATTTTGTATAAAAGGAGGTGTGATATGCATATTTCACTAACTCCAGAGCTTGAGGCTGATATTAGGCAAAAAGTAACATCAGGTTATTACAACAACGCCAGTGAGGTAATCCGTGATGCTTTGCGTTTCTGACATCCGTTCCCAACTCCAGCAATCTCACTTTCTGTGCAATGTATGTTCGACTTTTACCAACCTGGCGGGATAGCTCTTTCTGGGTGATTTTCGTATCAAGCAGTTTCTTAAAGGCTGCGGCTTCTTCAAATGCGGACAGATCCTCCCTTTGTATATTTTCAATCAATGATTCGACCACTGAATTATCCGAATTCCTGATAATCGCGTCAATCTCTGGAAATCCTGATAGTTGATGGGCCCTCCATCGTCTTTCCCCTGCAATGATTTGGAACCGATTGCCGACAGGCTTGACAATAATTGGTTGGAGCAAACCCGTGGCTTTTATCGAATCTGCAAGTTCTACCAGGCCTGCTTTGTCAAAATCGATCCTGGCTTGATTTGGATTTGGAGATATTTGGTCTACTCGAATTTTACGTGTGACCTTTAGGTTATGAATTGTGTCACGTGACACATTTTTTCTTTTCATATTCCTGCTATTTCGTTTAATCATTTAACGATATCCATTAATGGTTTAAATGAATACATTGCTTATCCTTTTTCATCATTCCCCCTTTAAACAGTATCGCCTATTCAGCACCGATTTCCTCCAGCAGCGTTTTGAAACTTTTGGTATTTTGTAACAAAATTTTACCCATGTCTTTAAGTTTGTCAACCGTTTCACTCGGCAGTTTGAAACTAGTCGGCAGATTTTTAAACCAATGCCGGGTCTCATCATCCTCAATGGAATCAAAAGTGAGGTGGGATAAATATAGATCCAATTTATACAGGTTGTCTTCAAGCTGTACAGGGCAGTTGTTGGCTGTCATGATCTGATTGCATTGCGCTCTTAATGCTACAGCCTCATTAAACTCATCAACCCTGTGCTTAACCAACTGAATGGTATCATAGGTATAGTTTGATAATGGGATGGTCGAAGCTGTGGTCAATACATCTATAACCCCGGGAACCTTTGGCTTTTTATCCCGTTTCGGATCGTGATAGGTGGCCGCATTCACCACAATGATGACCAATTTTTCAATGATTTCATTGTTGATCATACGCTGGATGCTGTAGGACGGTTCCGGAGAATTCATAGCATGCAGGACTGATCGCAGCCCTATGTTATCGGCCACACCACCGTCTACGAGATGGATATAATCGCGCTGGATACCCGGTTCGTTTTTTAAATAATAGCTCTGTCTTAATTCGGCAGTCTCTGCTTTTTGTGGGGCTTTTTTCCTGTGTTTTAATCGTCTGGAGACCCATACCGATGGTTCATAGCTGCATGTGCCTGCATAGTTTTCAAGGGTGAGTGGGGTTAAGAGTCCTGGAAAGGCAGACGAGGCTGCCACGGCTCTGGCGATGGGTAGCTCAGATAAGTCAGAGCAGATCAGGTCCATTTGATCCTGTATAAACAAAAATTGTCCGCCTGTGCCCATGTCTGTGGCGTTTAGCATTAAAAAAGGGCGGCTTCCTTTGTCCAATAGGCTCTGAAAGGTGGCATGGTTAAAAAGGTAATTGTCCCAGTAATCAGCTGCCAGGTCGCTCCGGCCGTAAGAAGTACCGATCAAATTAAACCAGTTGCTCGGTTTGAACAATTGGGATTTCAGTTTTTTTTCAATATTGGCTTTTAAGAATTTTTTTTCAAAGGTGCCGTCAAATATTTTGTCCCGGTTCAATGTATAGTAGGCAGATGTGAAGCTGCCGCCCGATACCGATGAAATGATGTCTACCTCATCCAGCAGACGTTTGGTCTGGCCTTTCCACTCAATCTGTGTATTGCCCAGTTCTTGAAGCACACCATAGGATAATGATGCGGCCCTTGTCCCGCCGCCGGAAAAGGCAAGAATCACAAAAAGAGAATTTGTGTTATTATCCCCTGATTCCAGATTGTCATACCGATAACCCACTTTGGGTTCATATTTGGCAAGATCAGGATTTTTAGGGAATGTCCCGCAAGAGGTCAGCAACAAGATCAGAAAACCAATTACAGTACAAAAAAAAGCTTTATTTTTCATGAGATCACCTTTTCAAATTTAATTATTTCAGGCTTCAAGGCAGTGGTATTTTCAATATATTTGGTAATCTCCTTTGGCGTAAAATCCTCGCCTTGGATAGTAAAGGTATATTCGCCTTCATCAATGCGGATGATTTTATTGGTAAACCCATTATGTATCCCGTCAATCAAGACATTTCTATCTTCTACAAATTCGACTTCGACAAATTGGTCATCCATTGTTTTTACCCTCCTGTTGGTAAATAATTAAGGCCACTATTGTTAGAGAGAGTTTATTTTTGATGTTGCGGTTTCCAACGTTTTTTGGTTTTCTTTGCTGCCCTGCCTTGATCCGAAAGTGATATAATACCTACCTGTCACTTTCTCAGATTATGCCAATCACGCAATCTATTTTCTAACGAATCGCGGAAATAAGTCTAAAGCATTCTCTCTGTTTATTCCTCTGAGTTTTTTTTCATCAAAACCATCAAATTTATTTAATCCGGATATGGTCATGCGTGTAATGATTTCCGGTACAAACGGATAATCGCTTCCAAAGAGTATATGAGACGGATTCACCAACTCCTGCAACGAATGCAACGCATAAGGAGAGGCTGACAACGCTGTGTCATAATACAGTCTTTTTAGATCGTTGATAGTATCAGTACGAAATTGATAATCCAACAAGGACATCCTCCATGCAATATATGGCGCAGTTCCTCCAGCATGTGAAACTATAAAACGTATGTTTGGAAATCGTTTTATAGTTTTATTCAATATAAGATTAGAAATTGCCCTGGTTGTATCAAAAACAAACTCTTCAATACTGGTAGGTATTTTCATTTTTGGGAATTTACCATTAGCAGGGACTGTTGGATGAATAAATACAATTGCTTTTCGTCGGTTAAGCTCGGCGTACAATTCATCAAATTTTGAGTTGCCCAGATAATAGCCATCCACATTTGAAAGCAAAACAACACCATCAAGTTTAAGAACGTCAAGAGCATATTCTAACTCGTTTACTGCCGCCTTAACATCAGGCAATGGCAACACTGCAAAACCTCCAAACCTCTTTTTATTATCTCTAATTAGGCTTGCAGAAAACTCATTGCATCGTTTTGCCAGATATTTAGAAAATTCAATATCGCCAAAATAGATACCAGGTGCTGAAATTGATGTTATTGCTGTTGCAATACCGTTTCGATTCATAACATCCAGTGACTTTTGAGCATTCCAATTAGGAAAAGGGACGCCTCCCGCACTTTTAATACCAATTTTTGCCAAAGCCAAAGTATATACTGGTGGAAGAATATGATGGTGAACATCAATTCTATCTGGTTTTTGTCGTGTATACCATTTTGTATAAGAGTTAGCTAATACGGTATTAGAAGAAAAGAATAATCCATAAATGGAAGCTAATTTTAGGAAGGATCTTCGATTAACTGGCATTTTCATATTCTCCGACAATGTAATAATTAAAAATAAATATCTACATAACGACAAGTTCACTGGTTGTAAGGGTTTCCAGAAAACTTTGTTAATTGTAATACGTATTGGAAAACCAAGACATTTCAAAGGGACTGAGACCCCTGCAATCCAGTGAAACGCCTGGTTAGCCACTCATATTTTACTTCATTCCTGGACTATCTTTTCCCATAGTCTCTATTATTCTCTTTCTGCTTAATAATTTAGTGATTATTGCTGCTAAAAACCTGTAGCGAGGGCCGCTTATTACCGATGGCTTGCTACGCGCTTTGAGGCTTGTTATAGCTTCTTGCACTACGACCTCTGGAGGATAGCTGTGCCCACCTGGGTCGCCTTTTTTTGTTTCGCCAATTGCAACTTGATGGAAATTTGTATCAGTCAGTCCTGGTAATAAAGCCATTACATAAATATTCTTATTTTTGCATTCATACCAAAGCGCTTCTGTAAAGTTAGTTACAAAAGCCTTAGTTCCACTATAAACAGCTCCACCGGGATACGGTAGCAGTGACAATACAGATGAGACATTGATTAATGCGTCACCCGAAGATGCATTTTTTATAAAAACATGAGAGAGTTGTACTAATGTGTTAATGTTTAACTGAATAAGATTATTTGTTTTTTCAATTGGAATATTTTCGAACTTATTGTATATGCCATATCCTGCATTATTAATAAGTAATTGATATTTTGTTTTTTCAACATCCTGAACAACTTTTAGAAGGTCGTTTTGATCCGTCAGGTCAGCACTTATGTAACGATGTTCATCACTTAGTTCATTTAGTAGTGCTTTGAGTTTTTTTTCATTTCGGGCAACGCAAGTAACTTGATAGCCTTCTTTTGCCAATTCTTTTGCAAAGACTAAACCGATACCACTGCTTGCGCCTGTAATAAGTGCCTTATGATTTTTCATGATATGCCTTCCTCTGTTAAAAGTAGGTGGTAAAGATTTCTAAAGAAATGACCTAAAAACTTATGGTGAGTTTCATAAAAATTTTTATAGCTTTTAAAATAAGGTTAAAGTATGACTAATTAAGTCGATACTCCCAGATGTTCCGTGTCCCGGAACAACAATTTGTGCGTCACGGTACCTTGTCAATAATTTCTTTAAAGAAATTGGCCATTGTTCAATATTCGAATCACCTATAAAACCCAGGTTTTTTGATTTGATGGATTTAACCATACAACCACCAAATAGAAGTTTTTTGTTTGGAAAATAAACCACCACATTATCTATAGAATGGCTTGGCCCTGGATAGTATACTTCAACTTTTTCCCCTCCAATTATTAATTTTGGACCATTTCCCAAATCAAATAATTTCGTTGGCTTGATATATACAGCCGTTTTATGCGCTTTATAAAATCTTTTATTTTTTGGTTTTTCAAGCCATTTAAGGATTTGGCTTCGTGTCTGTTCCACTCGTTCATTTAAAAGTCGAACAGTCAAATGGGAGCCATAAATATCTATTCCTCTTTGCTTAAGAAAGCCATTTCCTCCTAAGTTATCGTTATGAAAACCTGTATTGATCTGAGTTATTCGAATTTTACCAAAATTCGATTGGAGCCAATCAAATACTTGCTTTGTAGCTTCATCATTATAGGGTGTATCCACCCAAATGAAATTACCGCCAGAGCATTTGACTATCATTGAATTAGCTGGCCAAGGAAAACTGTGCGTAATAATGAAAACATCATTGGTTGCTTTTTTAATCGATAGCTCTTCAGACAAATTGTATGTTTTATCCAAAGATTCTGCATTTATCATTGGATTTAAGAAAGTACAAAATATAAATAAAGAAATTAATATTTTGGTCTTATTAAAACTCATAGATATTTTTACCTTTTGTATAATTATTCATTGCTAACGTTTGAAATAACGCGGCGCGTTTTTTGCGATCGTCGTTGATTGACTTGTTATGTGCTGGCTGCATGTCATACTATTTTAACGCTCATCCTCCGGCGGTTTAGTTAATATTTTTTTACCTGAAAACATAGCAGAAACGAGATTTACCCCTTCTTTCAATTCGGTGATGACGACAGCAAAGATATGAATCACTATAAATATCAACAGTGTATAGAAGCCATAATAATGAAGAGTAATAAAAGGTTTACGGAATGAGCGCATCGCTTTATATGACTCTTCGTCATATAGCTCTTTTGAATAAGGTATGAGCGTTGCAGCGTCAACGCCTGGTGCAGCTATCCAGTTAGCTATCCACGAACCTATTGGCGGATAGTATATGTCTGTACCGGCTAAGACCAGCCCAGTGACCGCTTGAACCAGTAATAGAAAAATCAGCAGAGTAACAGCAAGGCGCCCCAGCGGGTTATGCCCCAGATATTGTTTTTGCTGCCCACTGGTAAAATCAGTGATGTAATCACGGGTTTCTTTTACGTAACCTTGCCTGAAGGGTAAGAATGCTGACCAGCGCGAATATTCGCCCCCGATAAAAGCCCAGGTAATTCGCCACGACAGGTTGAGTGTAAACACATAACCTATCCAGACATGTACCGTCTTTAGGAGAATCTTGCCTTCATTTGAAACGCCAAGAAGTTTGGCATTGAGGATAACCACGCCAATAGCGATTATAGTCCATAGCATATGAATTGATACTAAAAATGACTATTGAATATCCATTTTAATTCCCGACGTCCAAAATTCATCTTCAATTTTTCTTACTCTTGAAATAATTGCTGTGCATGTTTTTGTGGTAACCTTGTCGAATCCGCTATCAAGCTGATTAGCCAAATTTTTCATGGTAAAGTCACAGTTTCTTGCCACATGATTTTTTACTACTCCCCAGCATGTTTCTATCGGTTGTAACTCTGGATGATACGGTGGAGTTCTCAGGACTTTATGGCCATGAGTGGCTGCTATTTCATCAACCGCATAGACCGGTTCCGGTGCCATTTTTTTCAAAACTTCAATCAACTCGGCTTTGAGACAATCATCACGGCAATATACTTTGTTTTGCTCCAACCATTCTTTAATTTTTTTCTTAGAACTTTGAGGAGTTGGGGGTGAATGCTCTGAAAGAATATTGTGGTATGAAGCGTTGTCCATAACAATGAGGGAATTTTTTGGGATGTTAGGGAGAAGCATCTCTGTGAACCATTTTTTAAACAAATCCCAATTCATCTGGCCGTGATAATCCCCTGTTTTCTTCGTGCTCTTGAAAACAAGTTTTGAGCCAGGAATCCAACCAGAGTGAGTGATTGCATTTAGGATTATAAAACGTTCACCGTTTCCTGTAGGTTTTTGCACCCATGGACCATCTTCGCCATAATACCAAATAAAATCATTGCTGTGATTTTTGTTTACATATGATTCATCTAAATAAATTTCAGGACGGTGTGTCGCGGCATCATTCCCTTTGTCCCGATTATTTCTTTTTTCCCGAAGATAACGCTGTCTCGCCGCAACAACATGGTCCTTTTCTTTTAAATGTTGCGTACGAGTTCCTTTGCCAAACTCAAAGCCCCATCTGTTGAGAGTTCTGGCTAATGTGGCTTTGTGGAATGATTCATCACCGTATTCTTCCTTCAAAAAAATTTTAATATCTGCAAGTGTAATATGCTCCCCTTTGCTATTTGCATTCCGAATGTAAGTGCGGACAACTTCCTGGTGTGACGCACTTACAGCATGGACAGGGCGACCACGCATCTTTGTTTGTTCATCAAGTAGATCGGGGTCTCGATTGAAGTTTGCCATAATCCGCTTGACTGTTGCCATGCCAATACCGAGAGCATCAGCTGTACGTTTTACGCTTGGTTCTTTAGGCTTTATTTTAATTTGATCAAAATACTGCTTCACTGATACTGTTAGCTTTTTTATCTCCGGTGTCAAAGGTTTGCCGCGGCGTGAAATCATAATCTATCCTTGTTGTAGTGATTGAAATTATGGATAGATTATCATGTTATATCTGTTTTAGTCAAGTATCAATTCATATGCGATTAACTATAGTCCGATAACGCACAGTACGTTAATCCAGTGAAACCAACGTACACCCGAGTCCCATATCGCATAGATTTTAATATTAGTCATGAAGAGCCCCTTTAATTATGTTTTTGATAAATTGTTTAATCCTCTTTGATACTTTATTAGGAGTTGTAGGATCAAACCGAACATTATTGATATGTTTGTTTCAAGAGCAATAAGTTTACCTGTTTTTTTTCTGTATAACTCCGAATGACAGATAACATTCATCGTGTACCCACTAAAATAGGTTTTGACAATTAAAATATGTAGATATTATGCTTTCCCTTATCAGTATAACACGCAAATTTGCGTAAAAGGCAGAAATATGGATAAATACAAATGATTCAAATTGAAGCTGAATTGCTAAATAAGTTTAATTTGACTTTGGGAAAATTGATGGCGTTGTCAGGGCAAAGCTCCGCATTTTCGGTTACTTTTTTCGCAGCTTGAGATCGCTGAGGCAAAACAAGTTTACGAACTTCTTACTATTTATATAAGGGAGGGCGAAAATGCAATAGGTAAAACCTCCTATTTTTTAATGGTTTTATGTCTTGAATAATTGTATAAGATTTTGAAAAAGCAGGATAATTTAAAAATGATATCTGGATTGCTTCTGAGGCAATACAGACCGTGCTTGCTGTTTTCGCAAAAGCCAATCACATTTCCAGTATTGACTGATTTATTATGAAAGACTCCTATCGCCACATCTTATAGAAATTCTGAGAAAAATATGATAATGACAGAGAAATTAAAATTTTTTTAGAAGGTTGAATAAATAATGAAACAAATTGATTTAAGAAGCGATACGGTTACAAAACCTTGTGCTGCCATGCTGGAGGCAATGATGAAGGCAGATGTGGGAGATGATGTTTATGGGGAAGATCCAACCATAAATAAGCTTGAGGACCTTGCTGCAAAAATGCTGGGAACCCAGGAGGCGATTTTTTGCACCAGCGGTACCCAGAGCAATCTTCTGGCGCTTTTGGCTCATTGCGAAAGGGGAGATGAATATATTGTAGGACAACAGGCCCACACCTATCGGTATGAAGGAGGAGGAGCTGCAGTTTTTGGCAGCATTCAACCCCAGCCCCTGGATTTTGAAGCAGACGGCACTTTGAGTCTTGAAAAGGTTTCTCAATTTATTAAACCCGATGATTTCCATTTTGCCAATACATCCCTTCTCTGCCTTGAGAATACCCAGGCCGGGAAAGTCCTGCCCCTGGAATATCTTGGCAATGCAAGAAAATTCACAATAGACAAGGGCTTGATGCTGCACCTTGACGGGGCAAGAATCTTCAATGCCGCTGCTAAACTTAAGGTTGACGTCAAGGAGATTACAAAATATTTTGACACAATTTCCTGCTGCCTTTCCAAGGGTTTGGGCGCTCCTGTGGGATCTGTACTGTGCGGCCCAAAAAATCTGATTAAAAAAGCAAGACGCTGGCGCAAGGTTCTGGGAGGCGGTATGAGGCAGGCGGGTATCTTAGCTGCCGCAGGCATTTTCGCCCTTTCAAACAATGTTCAGCGTCTTTACAAAGATCATGAAAATGCACTGACACTGGCCAAAGGATTAGCCGGGATTAATGGTATAAACATTGATATGAAAATGGTGCAAACCAATATCATTTTTGCAGATATCAAGGCGGATATGGAATCTCTTTGTGATTTTTTAAAGAAAAAGGGAATTATAATCGATAACAGCAATAAATTAAGGATTGTCACACACCTGGATATTTCAGGAGAGGATATTGATTGTACCATCAAGGCGTTTAAAGCGTTCTTTTATTAATGGGAATATAATCTCGTTTCTGTTTGCCGGAATATATCTGACGCGGTCTTGATATCTTCATCTCAGTATCTGCCACATCCTCCTTCCACTGGGAAATCCATCCCGGCAGGCGGCCGATGGCAAACATGACTGTAAACATATTGGTGGGTATCCCCATGGCCCTCAATAATATGCCGGAATAAAAATCCACATTTGGGTAAAGATTTTTTTCTTTAAAATAGGAATCATTTAATGCGGCTTCCTCAAGCCTTTGGACAATTTCCAGGAGCGGATCTTTTCTTTTTAATTTTGAAAGAACAACATCACAGACTTTTTTCATTATCTTCGCCCTGGGATCAAATGTTTTATAGACCCTGTGTCCAAATCCATAAAGCCTGAAAGGATCATTTCTATCTTTTGCTTTTGCAAGGCACTCTTTGACAGTGAAACCCTTATTATGGATTTTTTCCAGCATATTCACCACAGCCTGGTTTGCCCCCCCGTGCAGGGGTCCCCAAAGCGCAGAAATTCCGGCGGAGATAGTAGAATAAATATTGACTTTACCACTGCCCACAACCCTCACTGCCGTGGTTGAACAATTTTGTTCATGATCGGCATGAAGAATCCAGAAAACATTCAAAGCCCTGATCAGGTCATCATCTAATCGATAGGGAACAACGGCACTGTCAAACATCATATTCAAGAAATTACCGCAATAACAAAGGTCAGGCCTTGGATAGACAACTCTTTCCCCCAATGAAATTCTATATGCCATCGCCGCCATGGTCCTGATTTTTGAGATAATGCGAAGATATGTTTTATTCATCTCCTCTTCTATATCAGTCAGTTCAGGATAAAAACTTCTCATTGCATTGACCATGGCAGACAAAATTCCCATGGGGTGGGCTTTTGGAGGATAATTCTGGTAAAACGCCTTCATGCTTTCATGCAAAGGAGAAAAATCATTCAAATACACGCTTGTACGTGTCAATTCTTCCCGGGTGGGAAGCTCTCCTGTAATCAAAAGGAATGCCGTCTCTACAAAAGTCGAATGTTCTGCAAGCTGCTCGATAGGGAACCCCCTATAACTTAGTATCCCTTTTTCTCCATCCATGTAGGTAATAGAGCTTCTGCATGTACCCGTATTCCCGAATCCAGGATCAAATGTAATGTATCCTGTTTCCTGACGAAGGCTTCGGATATCAATTGCCTTTTCTCCTTGTGAACCCTCTATCACTGGAAGTGTCAGCTCTTTACCATCGATCACAAGTTTGGCAACCTCACTCATTAAAATCTCCTTTAGCCTGAACTGCTGAATTAGTAAAAATTTAGAATTGGCAAAAACTTAGGATACTATACATATTTCACACCTCTATCTTGTCTCGCCCGGAACTGTATAGGTTTTACATGATCCGCCTGAACATTCTCTTTCCTGGGTCTGAACTCCCGCAGTTTGACCTGAAGATGAACTTCCCATTGCGAAATTGGTTTTTGAAACAACTCTCTCATATTCATTTGATTCGCATTTCGGACAAGCCACTGTATCATTTTTATTTGAGGCCATTACAATGACCTCAAAAAATTCATCACATTTTGTACATTTAAATTCATATATCGGCATTATTGCTCCTTAAATCTATCTTTAGATGATTTTTAAATTAATTATATTTGACTGTTTGTCAAGACGATGCCTGTTCAAGAAGTTCTCTTGCATGGGTCAGGGTTGCATCTGTGATATTTGTCCCACCAATCATTCTGGCGATTTCTCTTATCCTATCATTCTCTTTAGCCAATGGAACAATGGTCGTAAAAGTCCGGCCATTGATCACATCCTTGGAAATTCTGAACTGGTTTTCAGCATATTTTGCAATCTGGGCCAGGTGCGTAATACATATCACTTGATGTTTTTTGGACAATTGTTTTAATTTTTTGCCCACTTTTTCAGAGGTTGCTCCCCCAATCCCGGCATCCACTTCATCAAAAATCAATGTTTCCAGAGATTTGGTTTTTGATAAAACCGCTTTTAATGCCAAAACAATTCTTGACAGCTCGCCCCCTGAAGCGATTTTAACCAAAGGCTTTAACGCTTCACCAGGATTTGGACTTAAAAGAAAGCTTGATTTATCCATTCCATCAGGACCAATTTTTTCAAGATCTGTCGTGGCAATATCTTCTGGATCATTTGTGGTCTGGATAGAAAAAGAAACCTCAAATTTTGCTTTACCCATTTCAAGGGCATCCAGTTCATTCCTGGCAAATTCAGATAGCTTTTTGCCTGCTGTTTTTCTTAAGGCTGATAATGTTTTTGCTTTTTGGCCAATGACTTTAAGAAACCCTTGAACATCATTTTCAAAGGTTTTTATTTGTTTTTCAATTTGGGTGGTTTGGGAAAGATTAAGTTGCATGGCTTCATACTCATCAAACAGGGCATCCAGGCTTCCGCCATATTTTCTTTTTAATTTTGAAATCAGGTCCAGTCTTTGATCGGCTATTTCAAGAGAGGCTGGATCAAGATCAATATTAGATGAAAAGTCCCTTAATTCACCTGCAATATCCTGGAGGTCAAACACAATTGAAGAAAGCCTGCCACTAAATTTTTCAAGATCTTCATCAGCCGCACTTACTTTGTCCATATCATTTCTCAAAAAAGACAATCTTTCAGACAAAGAGCCTTCCCTGTCATGGATTTCATGGATAGAACGATTGACAACTTCAAATATTTTTGATGAATTTAGAAGAATTTCGCGCTTTTTTTCAAGATCTTCATCTTCATTGGGCAAAATAGCAGCATCATTGATTTCATTTATCTGAAACTCTAAAAAATCCTGTTCTTTTCTTTTTATATCCAGACTTTTTTGAAGTTCTCCTATCTTTCTCTTCAAGGGGATAATGGTATGGTACAGGTTTTTAACTTCACTCTTTAAGTCTTGCGTCCCTGCAAACTCATCTAAAATATCCAGATGATTTTCCTGTTTTAAAAGCCCCTGGTGAGCATGCTGGCTTGAGATACCTGCAAGATTAAAGGTCACCTGTTTTAAAAGGTCAAGGGTTGACAACCTTGAATTGATAAATACACGGCTTTTGCCCGAAGATGAGATAGTCCTTCTGACAATCAGACCGTCAGAGCATTCAATGTCCTGCTCTTTTAAAATCATTACCGTTCTTGATTTTGCGTCAATATCAAATAAGGCTTCTAATTGGGCAGTTTTACAACCCGCTCTCACCAGATCCGACGATGCTCTTGAACCTAGTAAAAGGTTAACCGCTTCAATAATAATTGATTTTCCAGCACCCGTTTCACCCGTTAATACTGTAAATTCATCCTCAAATGAAATGTGGATATCATCAATGATTGCAAAGTTTTTTATGGTCAGCTCGCTTAGCATAAAACCTCCTTGCAGATAAGAAAACATGATACATCCAGGCAGCGATTATGGCAGCAATAAGTCTTGGAACCCATAACCAGAGTAAAGGCAGCCCCAATGGTATAAACAATGCCGGATCTTCAATCACTCCATGGTTGACCCCAATGGAAAGATGAAGTTTGGTTAAATCCTCTTTTTTATACTCATTTGATTGGGTTTCTTCAACAATGACTGCCGAACCGTACGCCAACCCGAAAATAGTAGCCGTCAACCACAGCATTCCCGTTGATCTGTCCAGCCCCATGACAGACAGAAAAGGAGATATAATTTTAGTTATATAGGTTATAAGATTAAATATTTTAGCCAATTCAAGACCCACCATCAACGGCATGATAATACAAAAAATCTGGATTATCAGTTTAAAAGTTCCCCACCCCCAGAATATCACCATGGTTAAAAAGGGTTGTGTTTCCCGGGAAAAATTTCCCATACCCGTTGTCACACCAGTATCAGAGTTTACACCCATAATCTTTGCGCACACTAAGGTCACAGCCAAAGCCATAAACAGTCTGAAAAACGCTGCAAAAAAGACATTAATACCGGAATTTCCCTGTACAATACTTTCCTGAATTAAATTATGGGCGATCAAAATAAAAATGGCGATCAGTGTCATATGCTCCATGGAAAAAGGCATAGCCCAGAGAGCTGCCACAGCGCCGTAAGGACCGGTGAAAAGGCCTACAATTAAGACAAGGGCTGCAGATGGCGGCAAAGACATCCAGGTCATTACCGGGGTCAGCAGAAAATCCAGTTTATAAATAACCCCGAAGTGAACCAGAAGACTTGTGACAAAAGATATGGGAATTATAATCTTTAACAGCCACAACAGCCCTTTCCAGCCTTTTATCAGGCCTTGCCTTGTTCCGGATTTTGTTTTTTGAAAGATATCTTCAGTTTTTTTTGTCATTTGAAGAGACTGCAACGTTTTCTTTGACTGTTTCATTGACTACTGCATAAATATCTTTAAAGGATTCATGTAAATTTGACGGGGATAGCCTTCCCATTTCAATGAATTTTACAATAATCTCTTTTGTGGCTCTTAATATCTGTTCATCTATTGATTTCATAAAATCATGAATACCAAAACTGTTGAACAAGGTCAAGAATTTGGATTATTTTGTATTGCCATGAAAAATATAATGGTTATACTACGAAACAATATTTAATTGATTTGAGAGGTTTTATAAGGTTCATGGAAAAATCCCCAGATACGCTGGACACATCCGATAAAGCGGATAAATTTAAAAAAGAAGAAAAAAAAGACAGCATGATAGACTCAATATCCTGCAATGGAAAAGATATACTGCTGATCGGGACTGCCCACGTGTCAAGACAGAGCGCAAAGCTTGTGGAAGATACCATCCATGAACATACTCCGGATACCGTCTGTGTTGAACTTTGCGCAACAAGGCTTGCATCACTAAAGGATGCAGACAGATGGCGCAACATGGATATTGTCAAAGTTATCAAAGAAAAAAAGGCTTTGCTTTTATTCATGAACCTTCTTTTGGCTTCTTTCCAGAAAAAAATTGCTGATAAATTCAATATCAAGCCAGGTCAGGAAATGATTAATGCCATAAAGGCTGCAGAAGAAATCAATGCGACAATCGTTCCTTCCGACCGTGAAATCCAAATCACTCTTTCCCGGGTCTGGAGAGGAATGGGTCTGTGGGAAAAATTAAAACTAATGTTCTCTATAATATTTTCTTTTGGCGCCTCTGATGAAATCAGTGAACAAGACATTGAACAGATGAAACAGGAAGATATCCTTCAAACCCTTTTGGCTGATGTAAAAAAGACACATCCCATTATTGAAAAATCCCTGATAAATGAAAGAGACCAATACCTTGCAGAAAAAATCAGATCTGCACCGGGTAAAAAAATCATTGCTGTTGTCGGTGCTGCCCATGCTCCGGGGATTAAAAGATATCTTAGCAGTAATGAAAAAATAGACCTTGATGAACTAAATACGATTCCCCCTGCCGGCAAGACCGGAAAAATTTTAAAATGGGCTATTCCTGCAGCCATTATGGTATTGTTTGTAGCGGGATTTTTAATGGAAGGGAAAAATGCCGGAGCAGATATGATCTGGATCTGGATTGCAGCCAATGGTATTTTTGCAGGGATTGGTGCCATTCTTGCGCTTGCTCATCCCTATACCATTATCTCATCGATTATTGCAGCCCCTTTGACTTCTTTAAACCCCATGATTGCTGCGGGCTGGGTATCCGGACTTGTGGAAGCATTTTCCAGAAAACCCAAAGTAAAAGATTTTGAAGCAATCCCTGAAGACATTGTATCCATAAAAGGCTTTTGGCACAATAATGTAACCCGGATTCTTCTGGTGGTTGTTTTCACTAACCTGGGATCAGCTATAGGAACATGGACTGCCGTGCCCCTGATGCTTAAACTGCTTAATTGATCTAAAACTAGAAATTTAACATCAGAAATTTTCCATAACCCGTTACAGGCTGATTACCTTACGTCCGCTGAATGGATATGGCAACAAGTTCTACGATTACCTTTGCTGACCGCCATGAACTCGCTCATTCTTCGCTCAAACACCATGGCGGCTTAAACGCTGCCGTAATCTTTGAACTTGTAAGCCTTGATCCATAATGCTCCCGTAAGGCAAACAGCCTTGCACTGGCGGGTGTGGCAAGATTGCAATTTTTTTATGGCAAATGTCCAGATTTAAAAATAAACATCTTGATTATCTGTTCAGGGAATCAGCAAATTTTTGGATACACTGGGGGTAAAGCTCCCACTCTTTTATTAAGCCTTTTTTCTTTATATCATCTAGTGTGTCATTATCTTCAATTTCAAATGCTTTTTGACCGATAATAGGGCCTGTATCTTCCCCATAGTCAATATAGTGAACCGTGCACCCGCCGATTTTGCAGCCGTATCGAAATGTGTCTCCATATCCGTCTGTGCCTGGGAATGAAGGTAAAAGTGCAGGATGGATATTCATTATCTTATAACTTCCCGGTTCCGTGTTAATTCTGTCTATAAAATAAGGCGTCAGTACCCGCATAAATCCTGCCAGAACAAGAAGATCCATGTCATAGGCAAGCATTATGTCCAAAAGTTTTCTTTCTGCTATGGCCCGGGTTTTTAAAAAAAATATCATTTGCTCATTTAATGCACTGGTTTCAACCAATTGCTGTTTTGATACGATCTTTTCTAAATCAAAATCCAGGGGAAGGTCTTTATCATTTATTCCCTTTTTGCAAGATCGGATAATTTCGGCATAATCCACCACAAATGTAGAAATATTTGCCTTCTGTGCCCTTTGTAACCCTTTTACACCAGGGGTATCAGAGCCTGTAAAAACTATATCCGCATCAATTGAGTCGGTCAGGCATGCATCAATAATTGCCTGGAGGTTTGTCCCACCGCCTGATATCAAAGTTCCCACATTGATTTTCTTTGCCATGTTCTCCTCCTTTTAAATACTTATTGGTTACCATATCCGTTCTGATCACCACAATCGGGACATTCCCATGTAATACCATTGCAGGTCATGCCCCATTGATTATCATACATGCATTCCTGGCACATGGAAAACCCGCATCTGCAATTCCAGCAAAACATAAAGGTTTTACCGCAGCAATGACATTGTTTTGACTTTTTACCGCGTCTTATTTCTTTTCTGGTTATAGCTGTTTGGTCCATTTAAATATATACTTCTCCTTTATTCAAAAAGATAGTATATATACCCGTGATTGAATAATTATTCAATATTCAAAAAAAAAGGGTGTTAACATGGAAGATTCCAAAAAAATATTCCTCATCGACGGCAGTGCTTTTCTTTATCGTGCGTTTCATGCCATTAGAAGTCTTTCCACATCAAAAGGCCATCCAACCAATGCCACTTTTGGTTTTACCAGAATTTTATTAAAATTGTTAAAAGACAACTCTCCTGAATATGCTGTTGTCATGTTTGATGTTAAAGGTCCAACCTTCAGACATAAACTCTATGATCAGTACAAGGCCAACCGCCCACCCATGCCGGAAGAGCTGGCCGTTCAGATTCCTGATATCAAACGGGTCATTGAGGCATTGAATATTCCCATTATCGAAAAATTGGGATTTGAAGCTGACGATCTTGTGGGAACCTATTCAAAACTGGCACAGGAAAAAGGCTTTGACGTGGTCATGGTAACGGGAGACAAAGACTTTATCCAGCTCATTACAGAAAAATGCACCCTGTGGGACCCCATGAAAGATACCCTATCGGATATGAACAAAATAAAAGAGGATATGGGAATTAACCCTGTTCAGTTTATTGATGTCCTCGGCCTTGCCGGAGACACGGCAGACAATATCCCGGGAGCAAAAGGAGTCGGCCCCAAAACAGCCATAAAGCTCATTGCCGAGTTTGGTTCCATTAAAAATCTATATGAAAATCTTGACGGCATTAAGTCTAGAAAAAAATTATATGAAAATCTTTTATCCGGCAAAGACAACGTACTCTTAAGTCAGGACCTTGCCACCATTGATCTTTTAGTTCCTGTAAAAAAACACATCCAAGATTTCAAACTTAAACCATTTGACAGGAAAAAAGCATTTGAATTATTCCAGGAATTTGAATTCAAAACCCTTGCTGCAGAATTTGCACAAAAAGCAGATAAGACCGAAAAAATATACAAACTCATCACCACATCCAAAGAACTTGAAAAATTGGCCCATGTACTTGAAAATAAACAAATTTTTGCCATAGATACGGAAACAACCTCCAAACACCCCACAAAGGCAGACCTTGTCGGCATATCTTTTTCTTTCAGGGAAAATCAGGGATTTTACATCCCCATTTCCCACAAAGACTTTGAAGAATATGAACAGCCCTCAAAAGAAGAAATCTTAAGAATTTTCAAACCTGTCCTTGAAAACCCTGATATAAAAAAGGTGGGGCAAAACATCAAATATGACTATATTGTCCTTTCAAGATTTGGCATAACCATGGAGGGGATTGCCTTTGATACCATGATTGCATCTTACCTTTTAAATCCTTCCGTAAGAGGCCACAGCCTTGACAAAATTGCCATGGATTTATTTGGCTACAAAACAATTTCCTATGAAGAGATTACAGGCAAAGGCAAAAACCAGATCAATTTCCAGGACGTCCCCATATCCCAGGCAAAGGATTATGCCTGTGAAGATGCCGACATAACCTTTATGGCCTATCTGGAGTTTAAAAAGCAAATAAAGGACAAAGGCTTTTTAAACCTGATGGAAACCATTGAGGTCCCCCTTATCAG
>Ga0233430_1002677_pt1 | contig 19754 bp, 15 predicted proteins | sample SI_118_April2016_2_FD_179883 | JGI IMG/M metagenome (GOLD analysis project Ga0233430, IMG submission 179883) | Seawater microbial communities from Saanich Inlet, British Columbia, Canada - SI_118_April2016_150_MG | ecosystem: Environmental > Aquatic > Marine > Inlet | place: Canada: British... | reverse complement strand
TCGAAAGAGGATATAAAAAAACTTAACATTAAACGACATGAATTGAATCCATCGTGGAACTATACACTTTCTCCACGTGGGTAAAAAACCAAGTTATTTATTTCCGAACCCTTAAGCGAATCATCTTATTGGAAACCATGGATGTAAAGGTGGTTAGAGATCGCTCACACTGGTTCCAGGTTCAGATGAAGGACTTAGGATACAGTGAAGGACTCAACATGGAATTGACCATTTTAAAAGCGAATGGACGTTCCCAGCTTGCTGAATCACTTTTAAATAAGGCACTGTTAAAAAATGAGATCGACTTAGTGGTGACGAACGCAACATTAGCCTCAAAGGCCGCAAAAAAAATTCTCAGGAACAGGATTCCTCAACTGTTCATGACTGTCTCCGATCCTGTTGGAGCGGGACTTATCGAAAAAATAGGGTTTTCCACTGGAAAAAATATCACTGGCAGGGTTCACAATATTTCCAGAGAGACAAAAATTAAAATAGTGCTTCGGCTGATAAAAAATAAGATCAAAACTCGACCTGTCCGTTTTGGTTACATCCACTCCAGCTACCCTTCATCCGTGGGTGACATACGACATTTGAAAGCTATCGCTGAAAAAAACAAAGATATCAGGTTCATTTCGTATGAAATCCCGTACAAACAATTTCCAGTTCATATTGATTACATGCTGAAGGAACTGGCGAAAGGGTTGAAGAAGCTTGATGGAAAAATTGACTATTTATGGGAACCGTTGGGACCTTTTGCGGAAAGCATAGAATACAACAAATTATTGAAAGTCCAGGCAAATGTTCCTGTGGTTTATGGAGTAAATAAAGAAAGTGCGCAAGTGGGCGCATTAATATATTTGGCTCCTGACCCGGAAACTGAAGGAAGAGAGGTTGGAGAACTCGCTGATATGATATTAAAGGGAACACATCCCGGCAAAATAGTAGTGATTCCGCCAATTAAATTCAATCTGGGTATCAATCTGACAACTGCAACAAAAATGGGCATTATCATTCCTCCTGATATTTTAAAACTGGCGAATCAGAATCTTTATCGTTAACAAACCTGCATGAGACTTCAATTTAAGATTTTTCTTATCATCATTCCTTTTGTTTCACTTCCGCTTTTTTTGCTGGGTTTGTGGTCCTTTAATGAAGCCAGGAAAGGTACCTATCAGAGTACCTACCGTTATCTGAATATTGTTCTGGAATCTTTTATTAATGAGCATATTCAACAAAATTATCAACTTCTGCTAAATGCAAGATTGGAACATGTACAATCGTATATTGATAATTATCAGCAGGAAGCCAAAAATAAAGCGAAAATAGCCTCTGAAGTTAAGGGTGGGCATTTATTTATTCTCAATAAAGACGGAAAACTGATCTTTTCATCTCAAAACCATGAACCTGCTTTCATCGAAACAGATTGGAAAACCATCTCAAGTAAATTGGTAACTCAAAATCCAGATTATATTTTAAGAGGACACCTTGAATCCGACCATTATAGTGATATCTACACGGCACGTTATTTTCAGCCATGGGGATGGGTGATCTTCTACAGTGTTTCCGATTCCGAAATTCGAACTCTCGTAAATAATATACTGCTGGTTACTTTCGGAGTGACCGCTTTATGTGCTTTTGGGGGGTCATTTCTGATATTTATATTATCTAACATTTATCTAGTCCATCCAGTTAATACATTAAAGGATGCCGCCTCCAAAATAGCAGCTCACCAAAATATCAATACTATCGAAATTAATTCGAAAGACGAAATCGGTATGCTTGCACGGAGCATGGAAACCATGTCGCAGTCGATTCATTCATATAAAACACAACGTGATCTCACAGAAACGCTACTTCTGGAAAAGCAAGATGAATTAAGCCAGAATCAGCAAAAATTAAAAACACACCGGGATTCCTTGGAAGATATAGTTGAACTGCGAACAATCAAATTAAGTGAAACAAATAAACATCTTCATCAGGAAATCAAAACACGCAAACTAGCCGAAGATCAAATCAAAGCCTCCCTTAGAGAAAAACAAACCCTCCTTGATGAAATCCATCATCGGGTCAAAAACAACATGAATGTTGTTTCGAGTTTACTCAAACTGCAGGCAAACAATATCGAAGATGATAGAATGAAAGCTATTCTACAAGAAAGTCAGAACCGGGTATACGCAATGTCAGCTATCCATGAAACTCTTCATGGATCAGAAAACCTCTCTGAGATCGATCTAAAGAAATATCTGTTCAAAATATCAACCTCTATTTTTCAATCATCTTCTGTTAATCCTGAAAAGGTTAAATTGAAGAATGATATTGAAGAGATGCCAATCGGTATCAATCAAGCCTCTCCTCTTGGCTTAATTATCAATGAACTGATGTCTAATTCATTGAAATATGCGTTTCCCGATGACAGAGGGGGTGAAATTAGGGTTAGTGTGAAAAAGCTGGATACGGCACTGGAATTAATCATGAGGGATGACGGTGTTGGGATACCAACTGGACTGGACTGGAAGAATTCCAGTACATTGGGACTCAAACTGGTCAGGACATTAGTCGAAAACCAACTCGACGGCTCAATAGATATGGAAAACAAAAACGGTACAAAATTCACTATAAAATTCAATCTTGATAAATCTTAGGGATCGTACAAAAATAACTTGGCATAATCTGTCCGCATAGGGATCGTTAAAAGATAACTTCACTTAATCTATTTGTAAAAGTCCCAAAAGCCAGACATTTTACAAACAGAATGTGATGTAATCTCTTAGCCGACCCTGAAGTACCAAAAACACTGCACATTTGGCAGACAAAATGCCAAGTAGTTTTTGAGCCGACCCTTAACCATGGGAAAAGCCAAAATACTCATCGTCGAAGACAAAGCCATTTGCGTATTCCGGGTGTCAAAACAGATTTGACTGTTATTAACTATGAAGCCCCTGACACTATTCAAGTGATATTTTTAAGTTTGTAGCCATTGTTTTCAAATTATCCAAAGCCTCTTCAAAATCATACTGCCCAATCAACTCTTCTAATTCTTCCAATTTCTCAGCGTACTGTGTGTCTCCAAGCTGTTCCCTGAGTTTCTCAAGAACACCTGTAGCTTCGGTGTCATCGTCGGCTAAGAGAGTTGATAATGTTAGCATCAGCGGTTCAACTTTTGTGAAATCCAGTTCGGCTTTTGAATCACTGCTTTGGATCTTTGATTTTGCATTCGCATTTTCCAGCTCAGCAATTGAAACCAGTACTTGGTCCAATTGAATTTGTACGGATTCAATTTGTATCGCTGCTACATTATTTTCGTCCTTTACGATTCCAGACTCAAGGTCACGAGCCGCCACATGGAGTTCCATAGCGCCAATATTGCCGGAAACCCCTTTGATGGTGTGAGCAAGGCGAGTGGCCAGTTCGATGTCACCGTTTTCCAGTGCTGTTGTCATTTCAACTATTGATGTTCCCTGATTTTTACGAAATTTACTCAGCAGGTTGCGATATAGCTTTTGATTACCCCCTACCCTGGAAAGTCCTGTGGTCAGGTCAATTCCGGGAAGTGATTCCGGCAACTGGTCTTCATGCTCTGGGAGGGATTCTTCCGGCTTGGCAACAAGATGTTCGGGTATTTTCCGTTCACCCGGCTCTATCCATTTTACCAAAGTTGAATACAGTTGGGGGGGATCTATGGGTTTTGCAATGTGATCGTTCATGCCCTCTTTGGTGGCTTGCTCAATATCATTTACCATTGCACTGGCTGTCATCGCCAGAATCGGCAACTCATTATATTCAGGCATTTTTCTGATTTCACGTGTCGCTTCGTAGCCATCCATCACCGGCATCTGCACATCCATCAGCACCACATCATATGAAGAAGCCATAACCATCTCAACGCCTTCTTTACCATTATTGGCGATTTCAACAACAAACCCGACACTTTCCAGTATTTCCTGGGCTACCTGTTGGTTGATCTCATTATCCTCCACCAATAAAATGCGTGCCCCCTGAACAGATCGTAGTGACTCTTTATCAATGGCTTTCTCGGATGAAGCACGAGACTCGGCAAGGGACTCGTCACCGCGGCCAAAAGTAGCGGTAAATATGAATGAACTGCCTTCACCCGGCTCGCTTTCGACCCAGATTTTTCCGTTCATCATTTCAACCAGACGTTTACTGATAGTCAGTCCCAACCCTGTTCCTCCGAATTTCCGGGTCGTCGAACTGTCCGCCTGCGAAAAAGACTGGAACAGTTTCCCGATTTGTTCCCTGGTCAATCCGATGCCAGTATCCCGAACTGCAAATTGAAGGGTTACCTGTTCCGGTGTTTCATCTATCAATTCAGTCTCAATAGTAACCGATCCCTGCTCGGTGAACTTCACAGCGTTATTTGACAGGTTGATAAGAACCTGCCCCAATCTGAGCGAATCTCCAATCAGGAACCGGGGAGTCTCTGGAGGGGTCTTAAACATTAAAGCAAGACCAATTTCCTGGGCCTTCATCGAGATCAGGGTGGATACATTCTCCAAAACATCATCGAGATGAAAATCAATGAATTCCATGTCCATCTTGCCGGCTTCAATTTTAGAGAAATCCAGGATGTCATTAATGAGGCCTAACAGTGACGTTGCTGCGACATGGGTGTTTTTTAGATAGTTCTGCTGCTTGGGGGTTAGATCTGTTTGTAAAGCCAGATATGTCATTCCCATAATAGCGTTCATGGGGGTCCGGATCTCATGGCTCATATTGGCGAGAAAGTCACTTTTTGCTTTCGTCGCATCTTCCGCTTTGGCTTTTGCGATATCAAGATCTTCCATGATGTTGAGCATGGCCCGTCTGGCCCTGCTGAGCTCTTCAATCTGACTTGACATAGCCAGGGTTGATTCTTCACGTTCCTTGAACGAATCTTCAAGTTGCTTTGTCATACTGTTAAACGCATCTGAAAACGCGCCCATGAAGCTGACTTTGTGGGAGAAATCTCCTTGAGATATTTGCTGTGTTGTCCAGGTAAGGTGGTGAAGGCCTGCCTGAAGGCTTTTCAGCGCCTGGAAGATGGCACTGCTGCTGCCGGTGGTTTCAATATCGACAACCCCTTTGCCCAGGTTAAAGGCGAAATCGCTGCTTTTTCGATAATCCTCCAGAAATCGATTTACATAAGTAACCAGTTGTTTGACTTCGTTATCCGGATAGTCTTCTGGCAATGAAATACTTGAGGGCGTTTTCCCTTTCAGTAGATGATAAAACACTTCGGTGATTTTATCGATGTCTTGTTCTTTAACTGAAAGCATAGTTATCCTGCACCAAACTTCTTTTCCCGATATGGGATCGTTCAAAAATAACTTCACATAATCTATTTGCAAAAGTCCTAAAAACACTGGACATTTTGCAAACAGAATGTGAACTAATTTTTGAGCCGACCCTAAGCACTGTCACTCTCTCAAGAAGGTGACAAAACTGTGGTTACAAATACGAAAAAAATCTAGCTGGCTCTTCAGTGATGGGTTGGGTGTGCTTCAAACCGGCACACTCGGTCACCGGAGCACCAGCAATCTACCTCCTTAACCGTAAATTCATTCCCTGTATATTCTGAGAGGATTCCAGAAATAAATCCTTCATCGTAGGTACAGATGGTTTCATCAGAAACAGGTAATCCTGAACAATCCAGATCTTCTGAGACTGTGAGGGTAAAATGCATTTTTTCAAGATCCGATGCTTCAATCCGCAATATTCCGATTTTAAGACTGCTTAACAAATCTTGAAGTTGTTGAATGAACGAATTAAAATCATTTTCTTTGTTTATCAGCTGTTTGAAAAATTCGCGTCCCGCTGAGAGACCTGCATTATAGAATATGCGTTCAGCGGTCTGGGTATCGAATTCCTTTATGATAACGTCTCTCAACGTAAATTGCATCAACCGATAAACGGATACATCCATGGTGGAACCAAGATTTGGTCGACCTTCTGCAACATCACCAATCATGCCCCAATCAAATTGAAGTTCATCGCGTTCTTCTTTAAACATGTTGCCTCCTTGAATTAACTCACGATTTTATATTTGGGGGGATTCCCCATTTTAATACACAATTGATTAATTTCTTCCTTCAGTTCGATCATGCGTTCTTCCCGGTCAATGGTGAGGCGGCCGAATCGCTCCAGTTCTTCGATTTTGCTCTTCAGCTCCTCTTCGGACGCTTTTCGTTCTGTAATATCCAGGTGAGCTCCAGTTATAAGTGTAGGCACCTGCTTGTCATCCCATTCGATGATTTGCCCTTTTGATTGTATCCATTTCCAGGATCCGTCCTTAGCCCTAAGTCTGAACTCTGCCTGAAACATATCTGTCCGGCTGGATTTATGGTCATCAAGCGCTTGATTAACAATCTCCGAATCATCTGGATGGAGCAAAATGCTGAATACATCCTGCCCGGGGGAAAAGTCATCGCGACGGTAACCCAATTGCTTGAACCATTGGTCCCCATAATACAGGGCATCACCCGTGATTGGATCCATTTTCCATATTCCGGTGTTCGATGCTTCCAGAGCGATGTTCAGTGTCTGCTGCAAATTCTGTAATTCCGCTTCTGCTTCTTTCCGCTCGGTTATGTCCAGATGAGTCCCTGTTAGTTGTGTTGGACGCCCGTCTGCATCCCTTTCAGCAGCCTGACCTTTTGAGAGAATCCATCTCCAGGATCCATCTTTTGCCTTTAGCCTGAACTCAGTCTCATATGTTTTTGTCAAACCCTTCTCATGGTCTTCAATCGCTTTAAAAGCCGAATCTCGATCCTCAGGATGTATCACCATGGCAAACACGTCCTGCCCTTCTGCAAAATCTCCCCGGGCGTAGCCGATCTGTTTGTACCATTGATCACTCATGTAGACGTTTTTTGATCCACTGGGAGTCAAGTCATATTTCCAGATCCCTGTATTTGATGCTTTCAAAGCGATATTCAATGTTTGCTCGACACTGTGTAAATCTCTGTAAAGCCCTTCCCGTTCCTGTATGACACGACCTAACCGGCGATTCCAGACCAGGACAAAACCAATAATGACCAGCAATGACGCGCCAATCGGGACAATAATTCGCCAGGGGATACCAGTTTCGTATTTAAGGGACAGCCAGCGGTTTTTAATCTCCGACCTTTCTTCTTCTGTCAAGCTGGCCAGAGCTTTGTCAAGGGCTGAGGCCAGAAGGGGCCAGTCCTTTCTGACCCCGAACGCGAGATCATGCGTGAAAGGAGTTGAGCCGGCGATTCGTAAATTGGCTAAGCCCACAGTTTCGATGGTGTAGGCAACGGTTCCCAGATTGTCGATATAGGCGTCACATCTCCCGGAAGCGAGGGCTCTTAGACCTGTCTCAATGTCCGGATAGGGATCAAGAGCCAGCTTTGGATAATCGCGGTTTAAGTAGGCTTCGACAATCTGACCTTTGTTCACGCCCACTTTCAAACCCAGGAGATCATCCAACCCTCCTACCAGACGCCCCTTACGGGTGACAATAACCGACGGGAAGGTGAGGTACGGTTTGGTGAAGATTATGAATTTTGACCGTGCAGCGGATGGCGTCACTTTGGGAATGACGTCCACCTCTCCGGATTTCACCTTCTGCATTGCATCTGTCCACTTCATGTCTTTGAGCGGCACAACCTCAATACCCAACCTCTCAGCAACTGCAGTGATGAACCCGGCGCTGATGCCGGAATATCTGCTTTTTTCATCAATGTATTCAAAAGGCGGCCTCGCGATGTCGATTCCCAGTCGAATCTTCCTGCCCATGAGAAAGGTTTTCTCCTCTGAAGACAGGACCACCCCAGGTACTTCAGCTGCTCTGGACATCAGGGGGTCATTGGCAGTACTGACCAGCCACTTCTTGCGCAACGCCCGCAGCTCGTCGTCGCTGATGGTCGTCATCCCTTTTTTCAGGATATCAGCCAGAATTTTGATGTCTTTACGCACGGCCAGATGCAGAGGAATTGGCTTTCCTTGTTCAATTCCCAGCTCGCCACCGACTTTCAGATTTGTGATCTGGTGCTGACTGGATAAATAGTTCACCACCGGCATCAGGTCAAACAAAGCATCGGCCTTGCCTGTCGAAACGGCACGGATGGCAGCAGCGGTGCCCGCTACCTCTACAATGGAGATCTGGGGGTAATCCTGCAGCACTTCCTGGAGGTAGAACCCTTTAGGCGAAGCGAAGCGTTTCCCATACAAATCCTTCATGGAAGAGACCTGAGGGAAGTCCTTCCGTGTATACAACATCTGATTCATGGTCATGTATGAAGGCGCAAACGCAAGGAACTGTTCACGCTCCGGGGACCTGGCGATATTCAGCATGATATCCAGCTTGCCCTTCTTTGTCATGTCAAGGAATTCGTCCCAGGTCGGCCCGCTGATAAAGTTGACTTTAATGCCTACTTTGGCGGCCAGCAGCTTCATGTAGTCTATGGAGAAGCCCTTGGGAACGCCATTTTCAGAAAAATTAAACGGCGGCCAGTTCATCTCGTTATGCACCTGAATCACCGGATGTTCTTTCAGGAAATCGACCTCCGCACGGGTCAACTCGATCTCTTTAACGAAGGTCTGTCTCCCACTTTTTTGTTGATCAATGCTCTGGAAGTGGTCCAGTGTTTCCTTTTTTGGGGCTAAAATCAGTCTGATGGTCTCATCATTTTGAAGGTTCTGACTGAGAGAAAAAGCAAAAACGCCATTTTTAAAACTCTTTTGATTCAAGACCTGATATCCATCTTCGGAAATGGGTTCCAGAATTTGTCCTTTTTCGGTAAAATAGCGACCCCATTCTTCATTCCGATCCGGGTGAATAATATATTTTCCATCCTGGTCAACCAGGAAAACAACAAAATCGGCAGAGTGTCGCAAAAGGTCAAGGACAGGTTCAAGGCGTAAGTTGATAATCACAATGCCTTTAAAAACGGGACCGATATACACTGGTGTCCCAACTCTGAAAGTGGGATTGAGGGGCTTTTCAATCTCACCTCTTTCAATATTCAGGTCGAATCTGGAATGCCAGAGTTGACCTGCAGGCGTCTTGGCAATTGCTGAAAAATAGTCCCGGTTGCCTTTATTTTGAAGATCCTTCTCCTTTATAATCGTCGGCGAACTCTGACCTTTCGGTCTATCTACGCGTACTTTTTCCCACCCCTGGTCATCCAGAAAACGAATTTGCATAAAACTATCATTGGCGGATGCTGCAAAGAAAAAAAGCTGCGCCAGACTCTTTCTATTCGATTCGCTGTTTTCAGCAAGATAATTATGTGTGAATTCGCTCTTGGCAAGAGCTTGAACTTTGTTTTCTATTTTTTGAATGAAATCAGACAGAATCTCCTTTTTGATTTTTATTTCGTTCTCAGCCTTTTTCCCGATTTCAGCGGTCCCTCCCTGCGCTGCAAACACAAGAAATAAATTTGCGATAACAAAAATGATGGCGAACGGCTTTAAAAAAGACATTGGATTTGTCATGGCTGTCTTGGAAATAAATAGCCCAAGGATCGTACAAAAATTAGTCAAGTGTTTCCTTTTCAGGCAACGTGTTTCTTTAACGCAAATGAGAAACACTCGATTAATGGGAAACACTGTCTAATTTTTGAGCCGACCCTTATCTGTCTAACCTGAAGGATGTTGATTCGATTTGAATACTATATGTTTCTGCGGCAATTGTCCAGCAATCAGGGCTATCCGGGGCCACCTTGTATCAGATCAAATCGGTTGTTGATGGTTTTCCTGCTACAGTCCTATTTTTCCCAGGCAGTTTCTCACTGCGGTGATAACTGGAGAATCGTCAATTTCGAGGATGCTTCTCCCCTCGATATCGAAAGAGCGAAGGGTGTCATCTTCCGGAATCCATCCCAGGCAATTCAGTTCCGGCGGTATCGAAAGCTTTTCCGCCTCTTCGGCACTCATCAGGCGGTTGATGATTAATCCCGCCTTTTCATAATCAATGGCGGAGTCGGATACGTCTTTTATGGTTTGTGCAACATTGATCCCCTTGCGCGAAGCGTCCGAAACCAGGAGCAGGTGGGTGACCCGTTCCATGACCCGCCGGTTCACCTGCTCTATTCCAGCCTCGCCGTCGATGACGACGAAATCAAAATTCACCGCCAGAGACGCGATCAGATCTTTCAAGACATCATTAACCTGACAGTAGCAGCCCACCTTTTCCGGCCGTCCGATGGCCAGAAACGCAACATTTTCTTGTTCTTTCAGGGCGGAAAACATTTCATAGTCGAGCATGGAAAGCATCTGCTTTTTATCGGCGGACTCTCCGGATTCCACCCGCCGGATCAGTTCATTACGGATATCATCCACGGTTTTGGTGACGTCGATGCCCAAAGCAGTCGACAATCCCACTGCCGGGTCAGCGTCGATCGCCAGCACTCTGGTGTCTGGATTTGATGAGAGGATTTTAACAATGGTTGCGCTGAGGGACGTTTTGCCGACGCCGCCTTTGCCGCACAAAGCGATGACTGAAGTTTTTCTGCTATCTGCTTCATGCATGGGTTGCACTCTCCTTGTTTTTGATTGATTTCCGCATGGATCGCAGTTCCGCCACTTCCTCGCAAACATCGTTATAATCGCAGGTGTCGCAATCAAAAGACAGCTCTTCTGTCATTTTATTCATGGCGCTGATCAGCCTGAACACATCATCTGCAATAATTTTGGTTTCCAACACCTCCTCCCGGCTGGCGGTGATGAAAACCGTCTCCACAGATTGTACATAGCTGATTTGTGAAAACTCATCAATCAATGCCCGTCCGAGGTGTTTGAAGGAAAATCCGTTGTTGACCGCATCAACGCTCACCCGGCTCCACTCCCGCTGTTGCTGGGAAACGCCGCGCATCATATAGCCTTTCAGGTGAAGATTGTAGCGTAAGAGTTCCAACTCCCGGTACCGATCATAGCTGTTGTCCGCATCAAAATCCGAAGCCCCGACAATCACGATTTTACCGAAAGAGACCTGCTTCCCCCTCAGTTGCGGGAGGTCCGGACCTACAATCGAAATCCGTCCGTTTTTGACCTTCTCCGGCTCATTCACCCACATCAGAAAAGAGGTGGACGCGTCTCTGGGATTGCCGAGTTCAACTGCCATATCGTGGCTGAGCACCAGATTCCGGTTTTTGTCAATGGGCCAGTTAATTCCGTTGACTTCTGGAAATTCCGTAACAATTCCCTGACTTTGCCTGGCGTCAAGAAACGTCCTGAAAGCTGAAACCTGTTTGTCAAAAAGTCCCATAAAATATTTCTGTGTTTAAGCCTGTCCAGGTATGATTAATCCCCTGCAAGATCCACTGTATCGTTTCCGGAACCGAGGGGGTCCTGATTCAATCCTTTGTCTCCCGGGTCTTTTCATCGGCGTAATAGGCGGCGCCCAGAGCCCCTATGATCTGGGGATCAACACCGTTCAAGGCTTTTAACGGGAGGCCCAGCGCTTCGGAAAGGGCTTTGAAGACACCGACGTTTTTTGCGACCCCGCCGGTCATGACTATATCTGTGTCGACATCAATGCTCCTGGCCAGGGATGACACTCGTTTGGCCAGGGAGTGATGCAGCGCATTGAGGATATCTGCGGTTTCCTTGCCTTCATTCACCAGTGAAACTACTTCGGTTTCCGCAAAAATAACACACTGGTTGGAAATGCTCAGTTTTTCGGTTGACGTGGCTGCAAGCTCACCCAGTTTTTCAAGGGGGACTTCCAGTGCCTCCGCCATCACCTCCAGGAAACGTCCGGTTCCGGATGCGCATTTGTCATTATAGATGTAGCGGGCAACATTACCATTATCATCCAGGCGGGTGGCCTTGGCATCCTGACCGCCGATATCGATGATCATTCTTACGGACGGCATCGTCTGCCAGGCGCCTTTGGCATGACAGGAGATCTCTGATTCAACCTGATCAACAAAGGGAATCTGTTCCCGACCATATCCGGTTCCCACTGTATAACCAATATCATCCATGGTCAGCTCGGCTTTTTCCAAAGCCATCTGCATGACTTCCACCGCCGATTCAGACGGACGGGTTTTGGCCCGCATCACTGCATCCGCCAATATGTTACCATTTTCCATAATCACGGCTTTGGCAGTCAGGGAACCAATGTCGCATCCCGCTACTATCATGAGGATCTCTCCTTTACTGAGGGTTGAGGTTTTCAGGACCCGTTGACTTTCTCCAGCGACAACAGTGCCGCGCCAATGGCACCGGCGATCTGGGGATCGGCTTTACGGGTCTTTTTAATGCGTTTGCCGATCAGTTTCTCAAGTGTTTCCACCACACCGATATTTTTTGCCACCCCTCCGGTCATAAAGATGTCCCCTTCAGGTTTCACCGTATTCACCAGGATTGCTACCCGGCTGGCCATGGCGGTGTTGATGCCGGCGCCGATATCTTCAAGGGGAACCCCGGAGTTGATGTATTTAATAACATCCGCCTGAGCCCAGACGGTACAGGTGGAGGCCAGCGTTATCGGATCTTTGGCCTTGCCGGATAGTTTACCTAAATCTTCAATGTCGACATTCAGGACCTTGGCCATGACCTCCAGAAAACGTCCGGTTCCGGACGCGCATTTGTCATTGGCGGAGAACCGGCTTACATTTCCATCCTTGTCAAGCTTCATGGTTTTGCAGTCCTGGCCGCCGATATCGATCACTGTTCCGGCAGTGGGCAGCATCCAGCGCGCCCCTTTTCCGTGGCACCTGATTTCCGAGACCACTTCATCAACAAATTCGATTTTTTCCCGGCCGTAGCCCGTGCCGATACAGTACCTTATATCTTCTTTCGTCACCCCGGCGGACAACAGTGCGCCTTCCAGAACCGCATTGGCCGAGTCACTGGGGCGTGGTTTTGATTTAATGATATGGCTGCCGATAATTTTTCTGTTTTTCATAATGACGGCTTTTGAAGTCAGGGAACCGACATCACACCCTGCGACAATACTCATAACAACCCCCTTATCTGAAAAAATTCGTCCAGCCGTTCCCGGGTCGCTTCCCAGGACTCCACCCGGTCATCAAATGCGTCGTCATTCATGATATGGCATGGATAACCGTGCTTTTCAATATCCCGTGTAAACGGCTTCACCATCCCCCAGGTATTCCGGCAACCCGGTGTCCCGTTATAGATGATGCAGTCTGCGTTGTACATCTTAGCACAGACCAGCGTTTCCTCCAGCCACATCCCTTTTTTATCATAGGGTCCCCGGATCGACCGCACCATGGGCAGGCGGGCGTTCATCTGGGCAATGCTATCCAGCATGCTCTCCGGGGTTGATGTGTCGATGCCGTAGCCGGACCCCGGCATTTCATTAACATAATCATTGTTGTCTCTGAAATTACGAGTCAGGATGGACCCGACACTGGCGATACCGCGTTCTTCCAGATAATTGAAAAAGTTCACGTCCAATGTGTAGTGATCAATGTAGCACATGAAAAGGCGCAGTTTTTCTACTCCGTTCTTCAGTCCTGTAATGCCGGCAACGAGGTTGGCTTTTGCAGTCTTGACCATGGACTCCAGAAGCATTGTATACTGTTTGTGACCTGAAAAGCAGAACCGGCCGGCATAGAGGGCCAGGCTGAACAAGGGCGGCACCGGCGTTGGTTTAAGCATGAGCATATCTTCCAGATCGGCAATCATCACATCCTGTTTTTCGACTTCAAGCAACACTTCAGCCAAGCGGTCGTAATCAAGCTTATTTCCGGAATGCAGCTCAGCAAACTTGATCATCTCCTTGTAATCATCAATATGATACTGCTGGCTGCGTTCATCACCGAGACTGGAGGGATAGTTCAGCTGGAAAAACGGTTTGTCCAGATATTCGGATACGAAGGCAAACGCATTGGCATTGGTGTCGCAGACGCCCGGTGTATCGCAGATCACAAAATCTATTTTTTCAGAAAGTCCTCCCAGGACTGCTCCCAAGGCTCCCCGCTGCGAGGAGCAGGATGTCTCCGGCATGCCTAATTCACAGCAGTAGTCCATATAGTCGAACATCCCCCTTTTCCAGACCATGGCACCGATGGCCGTCAATATTTCGAACGTCACCGGCACAATATCCATGGCATACAGTATGACCGGTGAATTACAGAATGTGGTGGCTGCGATCTTTTTCCCCTGCTGGCGCGCAGCCAGAATGTTCTCATAATATCTGGCCAGCAGCTCCAGCGTCTCAACCCCGGGATCGCCGGCATCGACAAATGACTTTCCGATATTTTTAAAGTAGGGAATATACCGATAGCTAAGCTCAGTTTCCTTTTTCGTCCCCCGGGGAAGGTTGGCTGCCGCTCTCAGTGTGCTCCCCATCAGCCAGTCATAGTTGTATTCCCGTATCTCTGGTCTCATATTGATTTCCTGATTGGTTTAGGGTCGGCTAAAAAATTAGTCAAGTGTTTCCCATTAATGAAAAGGAAACACGTTGCTGTCACGTTCTGTTTGCAAAATGTCCGGCTTTTGGGACTTTTTCAAACAGATTAAGTGAAGTTATTTTTGAACGATCCCTAAGTCGGATTTTGCGCTATTGTCAATTCGTTCGAGAAACGCGTTGATCCGGAGTTTCATGCGCCCGGCATCGATGTGGGGACCATATTCCCGTTCAACCCTCAGGCAGGGGATTCCCATTGCTTCCAGATCCCTTTCAAACAGGGCGTTCTCCGCACCATGCAGGTCGCAGAATCTGATGTTCTGCATAATGACGCCCTCTGCCTGAGACTGGATAATCCTCTCTTTCAGCAGGGCAAACCGTTCCTTATATTTTCCAAACATCCGGGGGCAAACCGATGACCCCAGGTAATGCGCAGCCAGGGCTTCGATCGGATCGCCGTCTTCTGCCACTTCGTTGCCTTCGAAGCGGATGCCGAAACAGAGGTTTTCGCCGACGATAAGCGCTTTGCCAGTGTTTTCGATCAATTCGAAGAGGTCGATTTCATCGCTGATGCTACCCACCAGCATGACACGGTGTTTCCCTTCGGCTAAAGATGTGTTGCGTTTTTTAAGTGTTGCGACCCATTTCTGCAGCTCACCCGTATATTCATCTCGTGGCATAACTGTTCCGGCAACGGTTGCAGCAAAGACATCGGTTCCGGAAACCACGACGTCTTCCGTGAATCGCAGGTGCTCTATTTCATTGAGCAGGCGCCGCCCTTGATTGAATTCCCGAATGGCGACCTGAAGTTTTTCATGGGTGACACTGACATTGAAGTGGCTCTCAATGCTTTTGATCAATTGCTTGATCTCTTCGATGTACCATACCAGGCCATGGTTTTCAGACTTATGGGGTACATCAAAATAATAAAAATAATCCGGGACAATACCGTCAAAATCCTCTCCGGCCTTTCGCCAGCATTCGTCCAGGCGCCGCATGCCATCACATCCTGGCGTGATAATGGCTCCGTCCAGGAAAGAAAATTTTCCCTTGCCCGCCAGTTGCAGAATACATTTCGGAAAACTGCAGATAAAGGGGCCGAAATAGGTGTCCCCGACTTCCATGCCGTCGGTCTCAATCCCCCGCAAACGAACCGGCAGGATATCGACGGCATGGAATATTTCAGCAGGGGTGTAGGAGCAGGTATATCCGACCACTGGCTTGCCCTCTTTTTTCCACTTTCTAATTGAATCGCATTCCACCTGGGTTGCGACATCATGAAAAATTTTCATTTTTTATATCTCCTCTGCAGCAAACAATGAGCGGAGTGCATCTCTGGCCTGGGCCGCATCATCTTCATATTCATCATCTGCAGGCTTGATGACATCACAGATCCAAGTGACCAGACCTGGAACAACCGCTCTGGCCATTGGCTTGAATTCTTCGCTCACACCATTAAAAAGCTGTTTGGCGGCTTCAGCCAGTTCATATTCATCCATGGCATTCACCAACTGGCTGGCGAACTCGGTATAAAGGGTCTGCTTTTCGTCTCCCAGGCGATTGATGATCCGCAGCGTGTTGTTCAACACTTCGGCCATCTCCTGGACATCATAGGCTGAGAGGTGGTGTTCAACGAATTTCGCCAGGTCCCCGTCATCCAGCGACTCCCAGCCAGCAAGTCGCTGGTTGAACGATTTAAGGCGGATATTTGTGAGCTCAGGCCCCATGGTCAGGTTCAGATGCCTGAAGTCCGGTTTTTTGTTGATCGCTGCGGTGACCGCCTGACCGAGGACAGCTTTGGTTTCAGCCAGGGCAATTTTAGCTTTCCATAACGTGTTGGGATCGATCTGTGCAACGATTTCCTCTACCTTTCCAGACACGACTTTAGGCAGCTGGGGAGCCCCGGGTTCACCCAGCAGGGCACTGCCGGTGTGGATCTTTCTGATAATTTCCGTGAGCTGTTCAAACACCCCGGCCATAGAGTCGCTGTTGATTTCCCGGGCAAATGAAAGGATCACGTCCGTGAGCATGTCCGGCGGGAGTTCATTTAGCTTGCCTACCGAAAGGTCAAGGGTATCGGTCAGAAGATTAACCAGGGATGGCAGCAGGGAGAGAATCATGACCATTTTAGCCGGGTATTGCCACAAAACGGTATTGACCATTTTCACAAAGGCGTGGCGGTCTGCGGCCGAATTATCGAACATCTCCCTGATTTCGCCAAAATCAACGGACTCCACCCAATTTTGAAATCCGGGTTCCAGGATGTTGGCGAAAAACTCCGGATCCTCTTTGTGAATGCTATTGATATTCCGGCACCCTCGGTTGATCATTTCTCCGGCTTGGGCGCTGGATATTCCTTTAAAAACGTTGCCGAAGAGTTTTTTCTTCTCAGCCGCGGGCATCTCTTCAAGTGTCCTGGCGAGGGTGCCCATAATATCAAAAAGACCGTTCATCATGTCCGGCAGCGGTTCACTGATGTTTTTAATAAACTGTTGATCTGCGAACAGACGCTGAAGTTCCTTGTCTCCAGAACTATCCTGCGGTCGGGCAAGACGCTTTTTGAGGAAATTCCCCACCTGCTTCAGGATGAGTTTTCCAATTTTGCTCTCTTTTGCAAAAACGTCCAACACATCCGGAAGAACGTCGCTTAACGTTTGCCGGACTTCGCGTGTCTGGAGAATGTCGGCCAGTGCGGTATTTTTCTCCGCTTCTTTTTCCATGACGGGTTCCCTTTATTGATGTGGATGCAACATATGACGATCTCTCCCCGCATTCCGCCAGGCAAGGCGGAAAGTTCCTCGCTATCAGGCAACCGCCTCAATCCGATCCTGTTTTTTACTGGCCGGGTCAGCAGCCAGCAGGTGTTTGGCCAGCCGTTTTCCCAGGGCAATGATCGAGGTTGTCGGTGGGAGGCCCCACTCCTGTGGCATGACAGAGCAGTCGCAGACATACAGGTTGTCAAACTCGGTCTTCAGGTTGGTGTCTACCAGATCCCCGATTTTTACGGTCCCTCCCGGGTGTGCTGCGATTTTATAGCTTCTGTAAATATCCGTGGCACCGGCATTGGTCAGGATGCGTTTGGCATGCTCGGACCCTTTATCCAGTTTCTGTTTATCCGCTTTGGTCAACCGTTTATTCACCCAGCCATTATTCGAAACGGATCCGGCCAGATCGTCTCGGACCTTGACCATGATGGGCAGGGTGTCCGCATAGGAAAAAGCCTGCTTGACTTTCAGGATTTCCAGATCGAAGGCGATTTTCATCATCTGGGGCAGGTTGAAATCGGTCAGGACGATACCATCCTCCTCAAAATGGATGCCCGCACTCATGGGGACCGCTTTGCCGTTACCCAGCCCTTTGATTTTGCCATATACAAATACCAGTGGGTCGAAGAAAAAATTGTATCCGGCTTTCTTGATGCCACTCTGGCGCAGAATGAGGGGTGAGCCAATCCCGCCGGCTGCAACGATGATTTTGGGTGCATAGGCCCGTTGCCTGCCCTGATGATGTTTGTACTCGACCCCCACGGCTTTACCGTCTTCAATGAGAACTTTTTGCACCTTGGCCCGCGTGATCAGCTCGGCACCATTTTCCATGGCCTGTTCCACAAAACTTCGAGCGTCCCATTTCGCGCCAAAGGGGCAACCGTACATGCAGAGTTGGCACTCTTTCTTGCATTTCGAGGAATCAATGAATTTATTGAGCTTGTGGACATCGTATCCCAGATCTCCGGCACTTTCGAGAAAGACCTGCGGACCCACGTTCATAAGCTCATCCGGCAATGGCGCAATGGGCAGATCATTCTTCATCTCCTCCGCCTCGGCCGAGATGTCCACGCCATAGCTTTTAAACATCTCGATGGGGGGATCAAACGCAGTCCCACAGAAAATCATGGTACTGCCACCTGTGGTGATGGCGCGCACAACAGGAAGAGCCTGGTTTGTCATAACAACGCTTTTTCCCGGAACAAACGCCCGGGGGATCGTTTTTAAGAAAGATCCTTTTTTAGGATCATTATCGCCCCACTCAAGTATGAGAACCTTTTTCCCTTTCGCCGTCAGGTCTTTCGCAACTGTTGCACCACCGGGGCCGCTGCCCACAACAATGGCATCAAAGTCTGTTTTTTGTCCTTTCATAAAACATCCCTCCTTTGGTTTATCCTCCCCTTCCCTTCCGGTTTTATACATCTGTTTTTAGTCACTTACACTGTCCCACACCGACCTTGCAATGGTTTTTATGATTTTTTTAGTCTGCCAGTTACCGGTTTTGTCCCTCCTCAAGAACGAGGAGATCTGTTCTATTTTTCAAATCGAGTCATTCTCTTATTATTCGCCAAGTTACTGTCGCAAGATGAATGCTAATTCGTCTTAGATCATACAGTTCTCGTAACTATCTAAAATAATACGAATAATATCAGGGAAGGGCGTAAGTCAGAAGGGAAGTAATCAATAGAAAGGTTGTTATTCCGTCTTCAGGTCGGCATAACGTCTTTTTGGCGTTTAGCAGGGATACTCAGACAAGATATAGAGGTATAAAACGGAAGAATTTTGACTAAATAATCTGATAATCAACAGTAAACACTCGCTGCAGCTGCGGATTAGGAATCTTGCGAGATTATCTTTAAATGGTTTGTTTTGATTGATGATCTGTGAAAAAAGCCAAATCTATTGTGGATTATTATTCCCGCATCTACACATAGTGCTCTGCATATAGATCAACAACTTTTCTAATGAGTTTTTGATAAGGTATTCCTGATTTTCTTGCTTCTTCTTTAAAAAATTCAACGCTATCCCTGTTGAGATTGATTGTTACCCTAATAGTTGCTTCTTTCGATGCAAGCTCATCAGGTGACGGCAAAAAATCCTTTACTGTCTTTCCCAGATTTATGGGTTCATCAGTGTAAATTATTTTCTTCTTCATACCTTTTTTTCCCTTTTCGCCAATAACCGGCTCTAAAAATCCTGATCGTATTGTTTCGATAAGTAAACCGAACTGTTAAAACACTCTCTCTGACTTTACCAAGACAAAAGTAACGTTTCTCATCTTTGCTGTGATCAAGATCTTCTATAATAATTCTTTCCGGATCAAGAAATGCCTTCTTTGCCTTGTGAAAAGATACGCTGTGTTTTTCCTGGTTATGCAGATCCTTAGCTTCATCCCATTCAAACATTTAAGTCTTCTTCTGATTAGATTGCAGTTTCAAGATAGCACATCTTGAGTAATTTAATACATCAAAAAATACACACATGCAAGTTAATTGACTAAGGGTCGGCTCATAAATTACTTCACATTCTGTTTGCAAAATGCCCAGTGTTTTGGGGCTTTTGCAAATAGATTATGTGAAGTTATATATGAACGATCCCTAAGGGTCGGCTCATAAATTGAATTTGATAGTGAATTTTGTTCC
>Ga0233430_1002675_pt1 | contig 19769 bp, 18 predicted proteins | sample SI_118_April2016_2_FD_179883 | JGI IMG/M metagenome (GOLD analysis project Ga0233430, IMG submission 179883) | Seawater microbial communities from Saanich Inlet, British Columbia, Canada - SI_118_April2016_150_MG | ecosystem: Environmental > Aquatic > Marine > Inlet | place: Canada: British... | reverse complement strand
TTCCTGATGATTCCGGAAATGATCTGAAAAGTGGTAAACTTTCCGCCGGAATGGGTGGCAGGTTTAGCCCGGAATTAGTGGCAGGTTTCAACCGGAATGGGTGGCAGGTTTGCGCCAGAATCTACATCAAAGTACGTTTTAATCGAATGAACCAGAAATTAATACACATTGCAAACGGGAGTAATATTAAGGGAAACATATTGGCAAAGATGCATTTAGCGGATCGATATCCAAGACCTTTCCATACATTATGTAACGATATAAAAGTTCGTCCAGTAAAACCTTTGATAGTCCCCACTTTGGGTTGGAGAAATACCGATGAATAAAAAACCCACCTATGAAGAATTAGAACAAAGAGTTCTGGACTTAGAAAAATTTGCATGCGAGCGCAAACAGGCGGAGGAGGAGATTCGGAATGAGCAAAACTTTTGCGAAAGCCTGATTGAAACAGCCCAAGCCATCATCCTGGTGCTGGATCCTGCCGGGCGTATCGTTCAGTTCAACCCTTATATGGAGACGCTGTCCGGCTACCGTTTGGAAGAGGTCAAAGGCAAGGATTGGTTCTCGACTTTTCTTCCTGCCAGAAATGGTGATCAAACCAAGAGTCTTTTCCGAAAAGCGATTGACGATATCCAGACGCGCGGCAATGTGAATCCCATCATAACCAAAGATGGGCGCGAAATCTTTATCGAATGGTACGACAAAACGCTCAAGGATAGGGATGGGAATACGGTCGGTTTAATTGCTGTCGGCCAGGACATCACCAAGCGCAAGCGGGCGGCAGAGTCGCTGAGGAAGAGTGAACAGAGATATTCGCTGCTTTTTAATAACAGCAACGACGCAGTCTTTGTCCATAGAATTGACAAAGAGAGATTTGGGAATTTCATCGAGATCAATGATGTCGCCTGTACACGGCTTGGCTACACTCGGGAGGAATTTTTGAAGATGTCACCAGTTGACATCGACGCAGGGGGAATGGACGAGGCCAGACGCCGAGCCTTGAAAGTGCTTACGGAAACCGGTCAATGCATTTTCGAGATGACCCACGTCGGCAAATTTGAGAATAAGATCCCTGTAGAGATATCCGCCAGGATTTTCGAGAGCGAGGGGGCGCTCTGTGTGTTGTCTATCGCCAGGGAGATCACCGAGCGCAAGAAGACCGAGGAGGCGCTGCGGGAGAGCGAAAAGAAATTTCGAAGATTTTTTGAAGACGATTTAACAGGCGATTACATTTCAACCGCAGCTGGTATCATTCTTGAATGTAATCCTGCCTTTCTGTGCATCTTTGGATACAAAAGCAAAGCAGAAGCTGTGGGCGAAAGTATTACAGCGCTATATCCCGAACTCTCAGAAAGAGATTCAATTATCGATCAACTTAGAGTAACGGGGAAATTGGAAAACTATGAAACGATACGGAAACGGAAAGATGGCAGTTTGATGATTGTGAATGAAAATATTGTGGCTATGTTTGATGAGAATCACAATATAGCTGAAATAAAGGGATATGTCTATGACATCACCGAGCGCAAACAGGCGGAGGAGAACCTGCGGGAATCAGAACTTAAATACAAAACACTCACAGAAAAGTCTATTGCCGGCATCTTCATTCACCAGGACGATAAGTATTTGTTTGTAAATGATAAATTTGCAGAAATGCATGGATATAAAGCTGAGGAACTGATTGGAAAGTGCCACTATGATTTAGTGCACCCGGATCAAAAAGAGGTGATCAAACAAAGAGGCCACAGACGGCTTTCGGGTGAAAAGGTTCCCAATCACTATGAAATCAAAAGGATCCGAAAGGACGGAGAAGCTGTCTGGCACGAAATCATGCTAAGCGACCCGGTCGACTATAAAGGCAAACCGGCTATCATGGGAGATGAGATTGACATCACCGAGCGCAAGCAGCTTGAATCTCACCTTCAAAAGGCCCAGAAAATGGAGGCCATCGGCACCCTTGCCGGAGGCATCGCACACGATTTCAACAATATCCTGTTTCCGATTATGTGCTATACGGAGATGCTGCTGGAGGATACGGATAAATCAAGCCCCAATTATGGGTCGTTAAATGAAATATTTACCGCCACAAAACGGGCAAGCGAGCTGGTGAAACAGATTCTCGCCTTCAGCCGGGAAAGAGCCCAGGAGCTCAAACCGCTCAAGATTCAGCATATCATCAAGGAAATTTTAAAACTGGTTCGATCCAGCCTTCCACAGACCATCGCCATCCGGCAGAACATCCCCAATGAAACGCCGCTGGTGATGGCTGATCCGACACAAATTCACCAGGTATTGATGAACCTTATGACCAACGCCTATCACGCCATGGAGGAAAACGGAGGGACACTGGATATCAGTCTGTCGGAAGTCCTGCTGGAACCCAATAACGCGAGAGTGCCGGATCTTCCGCCAGGGGAATATGTTTGTTTGAGCGTTCAGGATACTGGTGACGGTATGGACGTCCAGACAATGGAGCGGATATTTGATCCCTATTTCTCAACAAAGGAGACGGGAAAAGGGACCGGTCTGGGGCTTGCCATCGTGCACGGCATCGCGAAAAGCCATGGCGGGGACATCCAGGTACAAAGCGAACCCGGCAAAGGCAGCACCTTTACGATGTATCTGCCCGCACTGAAAACAACCGCCAAAGACACCAATACGATTGTACTCAGCGCTATTGTAGGGGGCACGGAAAGGATACTGCTGGTCGATGATGAAGAGGTGATTGCGCGCATGGGGCAGCAGATGCTGGAACGGCTGGGCTATCAGGTAACGGCTCGGACATCCAGCGTTGAAGCCCTTGAGGCGTTCAGGGCCAATCCCGAAAGGTTCGATCTTATTGTCACCGACATGACGATGCCGAACATGACCGGCATTCAGTTTGCCCGGGAGGTGAAAAATATCAACCCGAATATCCCTGTGATTGTGTGTACCGGATTCAGCGAGCAGATAAACGAAAAAAATTTCAAGGCTTTGGGCATTGACGGGTATGTCTTGAAACCCATCATCAGAAGGGATATCGCTGAGGTCATCCGGAAGGCGCTCGATAAACCGGAAGAAAACTGAAGACACCTCTTTGGGAACCCTCTCTACCTGAGCCAGACCGGTTTCATACAAAATGTTTGCATATTCTGTAAAAACATTACCATATCGACAAGCTTAACCATTTGATTTTATAGTAGATGGTGGACTGCTGATTTTAGACCTCATGAGAGCCTTTACAAGCGACGATATCCGGTTAAGGCATACCATAGCATAGGGGTTTTTTAGGGACTTGGAAGAATCTTGAACAAAAAAGGACCCGACTTGCGATGGGGGTAAGCCGAGTCCAGATATAAAAACATGACACAAGGTGTCATGAACCTGATTTTGTCGATATCATGCAATGGGAGTCTATATCAATGTTGAATTTCGGGGGGGAGATGGAAGCATCCGTGCCCGGGCAGACGGGTTTTTTAATGGACGTGTCGGTTATCCGTAGGTCGACTGGTTCTGTGTGAAAAAATTTACGCAGCAGCCCGCGATGCTCTATAACGGCGGTTTGGAATGATGAATGGGTTTTTTGTCCCAAAATCTTTGATCATCGGGAGCCGGTAACCGATCAGATTTTAAATCGACCCACCATATCGTTCAGTGTTCCGGCCAGTTTTGAAAGCTCCACCGAGTTCATGTTGATCTGTGCGCTACTGTTGGCCATCTCATCGGCCGCCTGGGATACCTGAGTGATCTCCTGGGCAATATCCGACGATACGCATGAGCTTTGGGCCATACTCTCGTTGACCTCATTGATGCCGATGGAAGCCTGGGCGACATTGCCGGCGATTTCCTTTGTGGTGACGGACTGCTCCTCCACCGCCGAGGCGATGGTGGAGACGATCTCGTTGACCTCGTTGACGACTTTGGTGATGCTGTTTATTCCGTCAATGGTATTGTTTGTTGAACCCTGTATGCCGGACACCCGTTGTTTGATCTCCCCGGTGGCCTCCGCTGTCTGCCGGGCAAGCTCTTTAATCTCGTTGGCCACAACTGCGAAACCCTTTCCGGCATCACCGGCCCGGGCCGCTTCGATAGTGGCGTTGAGGGCCAAAAGATTGACCTGTTCCGAGATCTCTGTGATGGTCGCGATCACCTTGCCGATTTCCTGGGCGGCACTGCCGAGTTCGTCCATCTGCTGAGATGCATTGGCCGCCTGGTCAACGGCACTGCTCGTGATATTCCTGGCCTTCTCAGCGTTCCGGGCGATCTCCTCGATGGTTGCATTCATCTGTTCGGTTGCCGACGCCACTGTGTTCATGTTGCCGGTCGCCTGTTCCATGGCCGAAGCCACTGAAGCGATATTGGCGCTCATCTGTTCACTGGCGGCAGCCACGGTGTTTGACTTTGTGGTGGTATCTTCCGCTCCCCGGGACATATGCGCCGAGATGTTCGCCAGTGAACCTGAGGATTCGTTGAGTTGACCGGCATTTGCCATCACTTCCTTGAGAATGGCCCGGATATTTTCGATAAAGGTATTAAACCACCTGGCCATATCCCCGATTTCATTTTCCGTCTTGATCTCAAGGTTTCGGGTCAGGTCGCCTTCCCCTTGGGCAATATCTTTCAGCATCCCCACGGTTTCGGTAATCGGTTTAATGATCGTCCTCAGTATCACCCAGCCCAGCACCAGTAGAATACCGATACCCGAAACCGTGACCGCCAAGCTGACGATATTCCCGGTATGGCGTCTTGCCGATAGTATCTGCTGGGTGGTCCTCTCAATATCCAGGGCGGTCTGCTGGGCTTTTTCGGCAAGGGTCTCCAGTCGGGAACGGACGCTCTGATTCTCCTCCCAAAGTCCTGCCACCTCGTTCTCGATGGCATCGACCCGGGGCAGTTCGGCTTCAATATTCTTCCAGAGTCCGACCAACTCGGTATCCTCGATGGATCCAACAACGGTGTTTATATCCTCTTTCTTCTGTTTGATTTTCTTTTCGATGCCGGCTTTGGAAGCATCGTAGTCTTTCTTATCCCCCTTAATGAAAAGGCCCTGAATATTGATCAGCCGCAGGTTCCACAGCCCGGTAAAGTCCTTTAGCTGGACAAGGAGTGTCGACTTCGCAGACGACAATAACTCCCCTTGCATGATTTTCTCGGTCGCCTGATATTCGATCATGTCCACGGCCTTCTGCACATAATCCCGGATGCCCGAAAGCTTCCGGATGATCAGGACCTGCTTCTGATCGATGGAAATCACGTTGGTGATCACGGATTCGAAGCTCTCACCCTTATTTCGGCTGATGGACAGGATATTGCCCGACAGGGTATTGATGTCCTCGCTGGTGGAAAGACGCTTGATGTTCTCCGCCCAGTTTAAAATGCTATTTTGGAGGTCCTTATGTTTCTGGATTAAACCTTTGTCACTGGTGGCGATGAATTTTTCCTCGATCACCACCTGTCCATCTGTTGCCCGGACGATCTCCTGGCTCATTTGACCGATCTTTTGGTATGTCGATTCGGTATACTCCAGATACTTATAGACGCCGGCGATCATGCACATTCCAAAGATGCCCAACAGGGACAAGAGAATAATTTTGATCCGGATGCTCGCAAACCACCTTTTCACCTTCAACATAAAGACCTCCCCCGTTTCAGTTGGACCATGGCCGGGCTATAAACGGTCGTGTCCGGATGCGATTAGTTACCATAGACGCCGGCACCCATGAAGATCGTATCTCCGGGCACACGGTATACATAGGTGTTTTTCGGTGACGGCTTTTTCTCACCGGGTTTCGGCCACATATAGGAGATCCATCCTTCCCCCTCGTTTTTTGCCGTGGTCATGCATTCTGCAAAAAACAGCTTGCCGTTTACATCCTTGATGCCGGCGAGGGATTTGCCGATGAGACCCGGATTGACGGGGTGCGCCAGAATGGTTCCGATTTTCATGTCGGATACAAACACATAGGTATCTTTCCAGACATATTCAGACTCTTTTTCATTCAGCTTTTTAAGCGCTGCTTCTCTGCCGATTTCTTTAAACAGTTCAGCGGCCGCTTTCGCTTTGGCGACACATTCCTCCTTTGTGGCTTGCTCGGCTGCCGCAGTTGTTCCCCATACTGCCATAACCAGTACCAACAGCACGGTCATGCTTTTGACGATCCGCTGCTTGCTCATGTTGTTCTCCTTTCAATGAAAAAGATTTGTGTTGTGGCATTTACCACGTCTGCCGGGTTCGACATGAAGCCGGTTTCGGGTTGCAGATGGTTCAATCTGTCCATTCCGACGGACTGGGTTTCCATGTCAAAATTATATCGGAATTTGAGAGGAAAAGTTTAGCTCTATTTTAGGGTTGCGATAATTTATGGGCACGATATCTGAGAGCATCAATAACTTTTTAACTTGGATTGCTCGATTCAATGGAACAAATTAATTCTAAGGAAAACGAATGCTGGCTCCTCGGTCATCCCGATTATAGTTTGTCGGAGTGCAGGGACTGCCGTGATTGCGCATACCCAAAATATAAAGACTGCCTTACCAAGATCGTCGCCAGTCTTAATTCAAGAAATTAAACAAACTAAATTCTGTGTTTACCCCTATATCAACACGTTAATGCTCCAACAGGTGCTCTCGCAAACGCACTGGAAAGGTAAGCTCACTCCCAGACCTGAGAGCCATGACACCACTGATTTGGGATCATGTAAACCCGTATGGCCGTTTTGAACTCGATATGAATGCTCGACTGCGGCTTCAATGATCCAAATGGCACATGGTGACACGACTGTTGGGTTTACCTCTTTGAAGGTGGTTGAAAGCTTATTTTTCAAACCCTTGACCAGACCAACGGCAGCCGGACCCATGCGGCCAAAATGCTCGGGATCAGCGTTCGAACCTTGAGAAACAAACTCAACGAGTACCTGGATAAAATGAACGATCTTTAGACCGCGAAACGGCATACAAATTGCTGTAATGTTTTGGCATCTATTGTAAGAATCGAATCGACAAAAAGGGGGAGGATTCATGGCCGATCTATTTGATACGAATTCCGCATGGAATGTACTGGAGAAATCGATGGATATTTTTGCCGAACCCCACCGGTTGATCACCAATAATATCGCCAATATCGGTACCATTGGATTCAAGGCCAAAGACCTTGTTCGCAACAAGGTCATTGTCAAAGGATGGGTAAACGAGGCGAACTGATGGCGGGAAAACAGTTAGATTCTAAAAACATGTCAGGCTCACAGAAGGCAGCGATTTTTCTTCTGAGCATGGGAGAAGACCTTTCCTCTGAAGTATTCAAACATCTGAGCGAGGATGAAATCAAACGCGTGGCCAGCAGCATGGCGGATATCGAACAACTCCCACCGGATGCGGTCTCCAATGTTTTGAAGGAATTTGTCGATAATTGCGAGGGCGGTGGACAGCTGGCTTTTAAAGGGGAAGCTTTTTTAAAAAATGTTATCGGCAAATCAATGGATAAAGGAAACGCCAATTCAATCTTTAAGGAGATCGAGGATCGTAAGCTCGGGCTCCCTTTTGTCTGGAGTCGGGACGTGGATGTGGCGACACTCAAGTCGCATATCGAGGGTGAACACCCCCAAACCATCGCCATGATCATGGCATATCTGCCGCCGGAGATTGCATCGGGGATTCTGGTGGAACTGCCGGAAGGGAAAAAAGCGGATATCGCCATGCGTATTGCCCGTTTGGGAAAAGTGCCCGATGAAATTATTCGAGAAGTCGACACGACACTGCGGGCAAAGATCAGCGATTTCGGACATACCGGACCCGAAGCCGGGGGTTTGGAAACTTTGGTCAATATCCTCAATAATGTCGATAGAGCCACAGAGGATATCATTATGGAAACCATGGAAGAAGATTACAGCGAGCTGGCCAATGAAATCCGGGGGATGATGTTTGTGTTTGAAGACCTCCTCCGGGTGGATGATCGGGGCATGCGGGAGATTTTAAAGAGGGTGGAAGGCCAGCAATTGGTACTTGCCATGAAAACCTCCAGTGAAGAGATGAAACAGAAGATCCTGGGGAATTTATCCTCTCGGGCAGCCGAGATGATCATAGAAGATCTCGAGGTCATGGGGCCGGTGCGACTCGCCGAGGTGGAAGAGTCCCAGCAGGGTATTGTGAGGGCCGCCAAAGAACTCGAAGCAGAAGGGACCATTGCGCTCGGTGGTAAAGGAAAGGAGGATGTCCTTGTCTAACGCAACAGATGTTCAGGGGAAAAACGCAGAATTTGGAAAAAATAGTATGCTAAGGATTCGTTGATGCCACACAAGAGCCCTGATTCATGAGGAATAATACGCTAAGCTCATTCTGAAGCCGGACACCACCGGTATAGTGTTGGAATGGATACCGGTCGGGCAATTCTTTGATATTCTCCATCGGTGTTTTTTTTCTCTGAACGCAAAAAGGCGACCTGTCATAAAAGACAGACCGCCCATTGCTTTGGTTAATGCCTTATGTTGATACTGCCGACTACAATGTTTTAATCAAGTTGTTGTGGAGTCTTTCCGTTATAATGTTTCTGATGGTTTCGCCCCGTTTTGGGTATATTACAGATTTCCTAACCGATACTGTATATTACCCATTGACCTTGCCTCGAAATAGTCCCGTATATTTCAGATATTGTGTATTTTATGAAATATTCCAGAGGTTTTTCGTGTTTTGTATCCAACTGATATTACAGTAAATATTTACTGGTATTTTTACCCTGATTGAAACTATCCGGTTCTTTTGGAGGGTGTCAGAATACCTTTAATATATATGTAAAGGGGATTTGACACCTTCCGAGGGTCATTCTGCCTTTCCAATACGTTTCCGGTGGGTCATGATTTCATCCACCTGCTGTACAGGTTTGATGAAATTGATAATATCATCACGAGATTCTTATAAATATTGAACCCTGAAGCGGGAGTAATCGTTATGAACAGGTTATCCGAAAAACAATTGATCAAAACATATGCAACATCATCCGGAATCTCGGGAGGTACGCCATGTGTTAAGATTTTCACAGAAACAATCTTGCCGAAGGATATATCCGAATTGCTCAGTTTGAACGGATTTTTCTGATTGGAATTCTCAGTGACGACAACATTTTGTTCCGGTGACCAGAGCCAGAGTTTCCATCTATCCAGCAGGCGCACTGCAAAGGACGAATAATCGGAAAGAGTTACAACATTTCCCAGTATTTCAGAGATTGAGAGTCGCGTACCGATTCTATTGAATGGTTTTTCCATTACAAACTCACAAGGTTGGGGTAGGGTTACATAGATCACTGATAAAATCCAATATTGCATATATCAGACAATTGAGAAAATAATAAAATATTTCCTGTATACTCATCTAACCAGTTAAAACTCTTGACATTTTAGTCACTGTTTTTTATGTCCTTAAAGAAACCTCCAGTGGAGCTATCCATGACCAGGTCAGATGTTATATATTTCCTCAAAGAGCATTCTGGCATCTCCAATAAAGAAGCTACCTCAAATTTTGAAATTGTTTTTAGTGAAATGACCAATGCCCAATCAAGAGGCGACAGAGTTGAAATCCGGGGGTTCTGTTAATTATTTGTAAAAACTTATCCAGGCTATACCGACAGAAACCCGAAAACGGCTCAACCGACACATGTCAAATCAAAGAAACTGCCATTCTTTAAATGTGGAACTGAGTTGAGAAAGCGATTGAATTCAAAATAAAGGAGATCACATATGAAACAGGTACAGAAAAAACTGGAATCGATTGCAAAATCGATACAGGCGCTGGCGCTGAAGGTTGAAAATATCCAGAAACAGGTAGAATCACCACAAAAGCCCGCAGTGAAAACCAAGGCAAAGCCGGTTAAGAAACAAGCCGTGAAAAAGGCTCCACACATAAAACCGGTAAAGTTGACAGAAGGAGACACTGCCTACTCCCTTTTCCTGAAGGTAATTGAAGATAGCGGCTCCGGAATATCGGTTGCGACATTAAAGGCAAAAACCGGCTTTGATGGCAAAAAAATATCAAACCTCGTTTATAAGGCAAAGAAGCAGGGAAAGATTAAGGCGACTGGCAGGGGTATTTATGTGAAAGGGTGAATTCGAGAAACGTGATAGGTGAATTATGCCAACCATATTCTTTTATGGTCCTAAAATGGATAAAGATAAAAGCAGGGAAATGATAAAATCCTTTACAGAAACAGCCAGCAAAGTTACCGGGCTCAATAAGTCCGCCTTTGTTGTGTATCTCAGGGAGTCAGGCCCTGAAAATGTTGGGGTCGGTGGGGAATTGTTGGAGGACAGATTGAAGAAAGCAGAATAATGGAATTTTCACCCACTTGAAACAAAAAAGTACATATTCTGACTGACACCATAATTTGTTACTACGTATCGTTATATTGAAAATTCCGGTCTGCAAAAAACATTGACTTGCAAATAGAATGTTGAATATAGATCAATCATCTGGATTCTGAATCTCCGTCCTCAATTTGATTTCTCTGACTGCGAATTATTCAAAACTGGAAGCCCATAACATCATTCCTAAAAATGGAGGAATCGGAAATGAAAGTTCTTGATTCTAAGACAGTAGACAAGAACTACGAAAAGATTGACACTATCAACGTATTCAAGTAAGTGAACAGATGATGGGAGGCAGAAGAAATATGAAAACAATCCGGTATCTCTTATTAACGATTTTTTTTCTCTGTGCAGGCCAGCTTTCCCATGCAGCAGATAAAAATGGGAATTACGTTATGGGCGGTGGGGTTGGAGGTGTAAAGTGTTCACAATTCGTTGCTTCGATGGAGAAAGGTCGCTCATTCGGAATTGGTTCTTACGAATATGTTATAGAAACCTATGGATTTCAAATGTATCTACTTGGTTTTCAAACTGGTTATAACATGGGTGCACCTGAAACCTATGACATCTTCTATGGCTACGAGAGTACTAATGAGTTACTCGCCAGGATAGAAAACTTTTGCCGAATCATCCCAGATGTAACTTTTGGCTTCGCAGTTACTTCTTTGGGCAAAAAGCTTCATCCGAAACGAAAAAAAAATGAAATTATGAAATGACTCCCATATCTGACTAACTCAATAATCTTCCCTTATCCGCGGCGTTAGGCGCTTTAAACGATGTATAGAACTGAACATAGGAGAAAGAGATGTTTAACGTAACCTTCGGTAAGATTGTTCGTATGTGGGGGCCTGTTGTCATTTTGGCAACAATATTATTTTCAATTCCAGCATTTGCAATTGATTCGAAAATGCAGATGACTGGAGCAAGTTTTTCAAATGCCTGCACGCAGGCTGACGAGAGTTGGATCAGTTTCTGTAACGGCTACATCCAAGCGGTTGTTGATAGCATTCGTGAAGATGATAAAATTTGCCTCCCGAATGGTACTTCACGTACCGATCTTGTGACCATTACAGAGAAAGAAATTACTGCTTCAAGCCGGTTGCGAGCAATGAATGCTTATGATGCTGTTCTCTCAGTACTGCACCGTTTCTATCCATGTCGGTGAGGAGTTATGTGATAGTTGGCATTGCGCCTAACAAGGCTAATTCTCGTGCCGACGCAAAAAGCCGCGCGGCTGATTAGCAGCGTTTTGTCGGTATCGATTTCTGTTTGAAAGCATGAAAATGTCCGAATCACGATTTCATGGCAGTTACCAACGCTCAGAAAATATGAATTTTATCGTCCAAACCGCCCAGACCGCCCAACAACTCTCATCGTTCCAAGTTCATCTCGACCTCCCGAGCCACTTTAGGAAAGCATGGCACAGGCATATTGATGAACCTGTTGTAACATTCTCTTAAACATTTTCATCGAGCGAATGCATGTGCCTATGACACAATATATCTTCAACAATCCCGTCAATCACCTCCGCAACCTTACGTGTAAGCATCGCTTGATACTGACCGTTAGCAATCTGCTCCGGCGTTTTGAGAGCTTCGATTCAAGCCAGTCTCTGTATTTCTTGACTTTATGTATAAAATCTATTAGTTAGAATGTATTGCGCTTCTTGAAGCGCAAAATTCTCTGAGTCGGGAGAGCGAGTCCCGAGAAAGGAGGTGCTGGAATAGAAATAGATAAGAGGTGTTCTACGCTGTGAGTTTTTCACAGCCGGGTTTTCCCCCGACCTGGGAACAGAACGGGGGACCAAACAAGAAGGGTTTTTCTTTCACTCTCCGAAAATCATCATACCCCTCATCCAATCCCATGATAATGTCCCGAAACGTTTCGAGACCAGCTAAGTTCCCATCATTACATCCCCTACCATCTTCTCATCCCGGATCTGGCAGTCAATCAAAATTATCACATAGAAATGGACAGGCCCTTATAACGATCTCGTGCCCGGGCACACCTGGCAGTGCCCGGACTACCCTAATTTCACGCAAACGAACCCAAACGCACTGAAAATTAACGAAAGTCACGGAAAGGTATGAATTCCATCCTTTTTCAAGGTATATTTCTTGACAGTACGCACACTCGACTGTATGGAAATTTTATCCACCCCATGCCAGATGAATAGTGGATGATTGGATGTCGTTTAATGAGCGGCTGCGCATCGAAGTCTTGAGTCTGGCTTCCATATTTATACAGTCTGCATAATCATTGTTCTAACAAGAAAGATGATAATGAAAAAGTGTCCCTTCTGCGCTGAAGAAATTCAAGACGAGGCTATAAAGTGTAAACACTGCGGTGAGTTTCTGGATGCCTCCCACCACCCACGCTTTGCAGAGGAAAAGATTCAATGGTATTTCCGAAAATCCTTCATTATCATCGCAGTCTGTTGTGTGGGGCCTCTGGCGTTGCCCTTGGTTTGGTGGCGTCCACAAACGAAGTGGGTATGGAAAATCGGACTCACAATAGCAATCCTTGTTCTCAGTTGGATCTTGTTCCAAGCCACGATGGAATCTATTCGTACTATCAAGGAGTATTACAAGCTAATTCAAGGAATGTGAAATGATCGGCCTAATCCATCCAGGATACTATCATCACATCCCCCATGTTATGAACTCCAATACCATACAGTGGCCAGGCGGATATACTTAGAGGGGAAATGATACCTGGAAAATGGGTGTATTGTTAATTGATATTAGTCAGTTACACGGTATTTTCGATGTCCAACCTGTGAACTGCGGAATTGTATGGAACGTTTTTCAAGATATTTCGTCTCATAGTATCTGACGCGTTCTGAACGGAAATGAACGAATTCTATCATGCTGTATGGTGAATTTGTTGACATAATAGCCACTTAGCGGTATGGAAATTTTATCCATCCCATGTCGGGTGAGTGGGTGTCGTGGGATGAGCGACTTCGTAAAGCATGAAAATCCCAACCCAAGAAAAGCATTGATTTTCGTTAGATATAGCTTAATTATAGTCAATAAATCGGATGATCCTTTAAAAAGCCGGTTAACATTACAAAGTGATGATATCAAGAAGCGCATAATTAATTGTTGGTAAAGAATATTAATCAGGTAACTGGAATCTAAGTGAGTTACACGTGAAGTGAAAATGGAAAACGACCAAGATACATTGAAGGATAACCATGAGCGATTTCATTTACGGGTTTTCTCAACTCTTCAACCGCTTCCTGGCGATGAGCTTCCCCGGCAAGACCATTCTCAGAAACCCGACTTTCGTTTTCGGTGCGGTGAACTGATTACTGGGATAGAGCACACCGAGATTAAAAAATCACGATCTGCGCGACAAGTGCCGTCACTTGCCCATCTGAAAGGGCTGCACAGGCAAATTGTCAGAAAGGCCGAACGGATTGCTACAGAGCAAGGTCTACCACCCCTGAACGTTCAGGTCTTGTTTCATGGCCACTTTTATCGCTATCCAAACAAAGGTGAAGAAACTGTTAATGGTTTGTTGAGAACTGTTCTAAGGAATCTTGATAAGGTCATGAAAATGGAGACGGGCAACTCAGTAGAGATTGAGCCTCCCTCTCCCTTTGTTGGTATTTCAATGGTCTATGTGACACCGGGCACAGCTTATGGCAAGATCTGGCTTTCTAATCATCGATGGGAAGTCATGGAGCCTGGATATGTCAGCATCGGTTTTGATTCTGAACTTCAAGAGGCAATCACCAAGAAGAACCAGAAACTCCATGATTATCTCAAGACCTGTGACCAGTGTTGGTTATTGGTGGTAGCCGACCGGACGAAGGCAGATCAGAAATTCGCCTTTACCCCTGAAATGCAAGAGTATGTTTACGAATCAGCATTTGAAAGAACATTTTTTCTGGAAATAGCCGAGCGATTTGTTACGGAGTTAACAACGACTGTCAAAACGCCGCTTAGCCCTCTGGAGATCTTAATGTCGAGATCCGAGTTGCCAAGAGTATACCAACTAATAGATTTGATCGGGGATCGCACACACCAGGACTCCTATTTCCAGAACTTCGAGAATTCGATTGAAGAGGGGGTTGAGAAACGAAGCTTCTGGGTAGCGCGAGAAAAAGAGCTGCAAAAGCTCGACCAAGAAGCGTGGAATTATCTAAAAAATGAAATGTTCCCATACTTAACAGCTCGAAACCATCGTGGACGTGGATGGGAACAACTTATTTCAATCCTGAATCAAACACGTGCTTACAATTTTTTGCTTCATTCAGGCTGCTCAAAAATTCGGTTTATTCCGCAAATAAAAGGGAAAGAAACACCGGATCTTGAAGCGAAATTGGATGAAAATTCTGTCATTTGCGAAGTAAAAACGATAAATAAATCTGCGCAAGAGGCTGAGGCACGACAAAGCGGTGCGTCGAGGTCCACATTGGCATCTCTAGAGTTGGGGTTCTTTAATAAGCTCACCTCCAATTTAGAAAAAGCGAAGAGTCAGATGTCTTCTTATAACAACACACCGGGTGTCCGACACATTGCTTTTGTAGTTGTCAACTTCGACGATTCGTTAGGGGAATACAAAACCGACTATTACGATGAAATTGATCGGCATTTGGCCGGCATGCCTGTAACCGAAATCGAAGTCGTAATTTTTAACCAGAGAACCTGCTTCCATAATGACGTGCACATGAAGAATGCTACAGTCGTCAATGAGGGGGGTTAACAGCTGAATTCACTCGGGTGTTCGAAGGCAGAGATAATGGAAACGCCAATCGTCCAATGCGTTAAATGCGGCACGAAAAACCGCATCCATTCACACTCTGGCAGGCTTCGACCCGTTTGCGGGCGTTGCGGTGCTAACCTGGCACCAGACTCGGGTGGCTCTCACATAAGAACACCCCGCCAAGGAGGACGTTCACATCCCGCCGTTTGGGTGCTACTCCTGGCTTTGCTCGGAACAACAGTGTACGGTATTTTCGTCACACCATCCTTACTCAAGAAGGACTTCACCGCTCTCACCCAGGAAGAGGCTGACAAGACAGAGGATATACGAAAACAATATGAACGAAGGCTAACCTCCCGGCGCGCGACATTAGAAACAGAAGTTTCGGCAATTGACGCGACAGCGTTGCGCCGCTCCGCCCTTGCGCAGTACAAACAAGAGTTTGCGGGTCGGAAATCTTATGACAAGCGCTTTGCTTTAAGTCCCCGCGAGAAAGCACAGCTCCATATGCAGGCCCTCGCGAGTGACTCCACTAAGTCATTCCATGACGCTATCCGAGCCGTCGCACAAGAAGCATCACCGAAAATGGCAGACATCGGCGTTCGCGAATCATCACGAGGAATTGCGCTGCATATCGACTTCGACATGTCGAGCATGACCTCCGGGGAACACGGAACTCGCACCAAGCATCACACGAAGGAATCGCTCCGAAAAGAGGTTAATTCTCTCATATCGAGAGTTACGAATGACATTTTTCAGTTCTGCAAGGATTTTGAACTTGCGTCTATTCATGTTGGCTGTCGCCACGTTGTAAGAACGAAATACCAATACGGAGCAACACGGAACGAAAACACTATGCTTTACAAAATTCGCATCCAGAAGAATCGAGTTCAGGAATTGACAAACAACCCCTTTCTCGACGTCTACTCGACCACGCGTCATTTCGAAGTCGAAGAAGACAATTTCGAAAACATAGAGATAATCACGACGAAGATATGAGTCTCTTCAAACTACTCACGATCTTCTTGACTGCCACAGTTACGGTGTGGGCGGTGCAAACGTTGTATCTTGTGCGTGAGAACGTGAACACGCCGGGTCGCATCAGGGCGAAGGAAGCACAGAATAGGAGCCGGATGGAACTCGACTACGCGCAGAAGCTCCGCGAGCTGGAGCGTGAATACGAGCGGAAGAAACATCTGGCAACCGGCGACACCGTTTTCGATCGCATCTTCAATGCTCAAGATCAGACGATAATTGATCTGGTAAAGCGCATTTCACAGGAAGCCCTGCCCGATGGATGGTCTTGCGATGTAAAAGTGGAGGAGTTCACACATTTCATCCTGTTGATCTACCTTCCCCACAATTCGGAACGGCCCCCAATTGATCAGGTCACGTCGTTGCTGCAACCGATCATAAAGTATTGCAGTTGGTGCCTGTCGAATATTGCGGTCTTCGATAGGAGACACAAAAGCTATCTCTTTTTCGACAAGTCTCTGATGATGCGGATTAAATCCGAGAAACCTTTCTCCAAAGAAATGACGGAAGTATCGACAAGGCAGGGTTCTTCGTTCACGCGCTTCAACTCGGTGACCGTTGACTGCGAGAAGATCGAGTCTCACCTTTTCCTCTCGGTCGAGATCAGCGGCCCAAACGGCATTATAGGTTGCCGCGCCTTACTGGATACAGGAGCAAGCGTGACAATGCTATCGTCAGAGATCATCGCGAAGACAGGATGGGATAACCTTCAGAATTCACCACGCCGAACTTTAAGCACTGTCAACGGGACTATTTCTTGCCCGATTGTCAGACGTGAAGTGAACATTGGAGGGATTCGCAAAAATATTGAAGTGGCTGTCAACCAGCAGGACAAACTCAATCTAGTCGGAATGAATTTTTTCGCCGGCATGGACTATATAGTGGATTCCGGCCAGTCTGCTATCTACATGTGGGAGAAATAGCTTCGAACAGTTGTGTCCAGCCGATGTGAAAAACCGCGCCGCTTCGCTCTGCGGTCCACCACGCGGCTGACGCATCACGTTATGGTCTGAACGAGATAGGATCATTATAAAAAAATACACGTTCCGCTAATGTTTTGGAGGTTGCTATGTCTCTGAGCAAAGAATGTCAAGAGTATCACTTAACCCCTCGAGGTTGGGTAGAGGGATTCTTCAAAGGCGATGCTTTAGGAGGATCAACAGAAGTCGATCCTCCGGAAGACCGGGTTTTAACAATTAGATGCTATGATGAGTTATCTTCAGTATATTCTAAGCCGCACTTTTATGATCGAGTAGATTGGAAATCCGAAGATGAAAATTTGATAGCACAATTGAAAAAAGAATATGGTGATCGACCCGATTGGTTTGGTTATAAAAAAATGAAACAATAATTCACCAAGAGCCGATTTTAATCTAAATCATAACAAATCGTTTGAGTATCGACGGGAAAACGCCGGCGCGTTTCCACCGTCTCAACTACAGCGTTCGCCATAAGAGGGCAAGAGATGAATTTTATCATCTTCAATATCATTCTTTTATTTGCCGGGTTCTTAGCTGTTTTGATCTTCTCAGTTGGTTTGATGGCGTGCATTGCACCGATGGCACTGCTTGCGAAATCAGAGAGTCCGCCAAAACTATTTACCCTACCTTTTTTGGGTATTGCGGGTATTTGCCAGATTTACTTTTGGGGATTCTGGTCCGCTTTCTGTGTTACCATGTCCATCAGGTTTACACACAAGCCTGAAGTAACCTGGAATTGGCTGTATTGGATTGTAGGATTCATATGGTGCACCTCCTTGATTGGGTGGCTGGCTCACAAGGAGAAGCAGAGAAGTCAGTCTCATGAGGAGGCACGAGGCATTCAAAAGGGAACAAAACTTTATTCGCTTATTGCTATTGTAGCCTTTTTAGTCTTCTCATTTTTCCCATCCCTGATATTACCACCCTATGGCTGGGCGTTAAAGGCGTTTGGATTGCAGGTGTATATTGGTACTAAAGATTCTGGCAATGGCACAATTGCACAGTCCAACCGTAGCCATGCTCTGAAATCGGGAACAGAAAGGGTTCTTTGCAAGACCACTATAATGTCCTTCATTCAGGCTCACGGAATGATGTCCGATGACAAGGGACGTGTTGTCCAACTCTCATCGGGGGAAGAGGCTCAAATGAAAGACCTCATTCGGGCTGGCCTCTCATCCTCTTCTGGTGTTTCCGATGCATACCTTCGTGGGATTCATCCGGATCTCCCAAAAGAGTTCCGTGAGTATCTTGTAGATGGGTGGCGATTATATCTCGACGGCTTGGAGAGCTCAAAACCCGAAAACCAGATACAAGGCATCCAACACTTACAACGATGGGAAGCTTTCAAGGAAAACAACGCAGACCTTCTATACGAGAGGATCATAAAATGATTTCGAACGCTGGCTAACAAAGGCATTAAGGGCGACGGCAAAATGCAGCCGCGCCTTATGCCAGGCGTTACCAATTAAGATTTCCGTCACCAATCTTGAAAAACAGTCAATCCATATATCATAGCAGATATATTATCCGATTCGCCCGAATATTATGAATTGTCCACACACCAGGTTTATCAACCCGTTTATCAACCCGACTTGACACAATAATTTCAATGTGATTTGTTTCTATTTGATTGAACAATAGCCGAAATCTCTTAACCAACTAGGAGGGACCATGGCATATGATTGAACCCTGTTTCTTGAAAAGGAGACGGGGTTTTTTGTTGATCGGTTCCGCCTGCGGTCCTGCGGTTTTTAGATCCAGGTCCTCATCAGATTCGAAATTCGATTGCCGCGTTCTCACAACTGGATCTACTCCTTTAAGGATAGAAGTGGTTTGCGGGGACCACGCCTGTTTAAAAAGGACCGCATCCCCGCCTCATATCGATTCAAATATAAAGAGAAAACTATAGATGCTTAAAAAGATCATTTCCGGTGGTCAAACCGGCGCCGATCAAGCGGCCCTGGACGTTGCTATTAAATTGGACATTCCCCATGGAGGATGGATACCGAAGGGACGAAAAACGGAAAACGGCCCGTTGCCGGAAAAGTATCAGCTCAAAGAGATGTCAACCGCCAATTATCCTAAGCGTACCAAGAAAAACATAATGGAATCTGACGGGACCTTGATTTTATCACACGGCGGGTTGTCCGGTGGATCGGCATTAACTCAAGATTACGCTGATAGGGTGCAGCGCCCATGTCTTCATATTAATTTTAACATAGCCAACATCTTTCAAGCCGCGCTAAGGGTCATCAATTGGATTCAAGAAAACGGAATAAGGGTACTGAATGTGGCCGGACCACGTGCCAGCAAAGATCCAAAGATATACAAGGCCACAGTTGATCTACTTGAAAGCGTTTATCACCTGGACATGATCCACGATAACATCCCGGATCTTGGAAAACCGCCATCTATTCCACCCCGAACAATTGAGGAGGCTATTGAAACCCTCATTTCCGAATTATCCCTCAAAGACAGGGCACGGATCGCAAATATGGCTGAGGTTGAAATTGACTCTCTGAATGTTTACTTGGGACGTTATATAAGGGACAATTTCAAGATCTGGGCCGGTAACGATTCTCTGTAAGCGTCCTATTAACCCCAGGGGCATTTAAGAGCGGCTGACCAGATCCTTGTCGACGTATTGCGGAAGCAAGGAACGATAACCATCTTCATTTTCGATTAGCGATAGGTTTTCAAATAAATAACG
>Ga0233430_1002669_pt1 | contig 19791 bp, 22 predicted proteins | sample SI_118_April2016_2_FD_179883 | JGI IMG/M metagenome (GOLD analysis project Ga0233430, IMG submission 179883) | Seawater microbial communities from Saanich Inlet, British Columbia, Canada - SI_118_April2016_150_MG | ecosystem: Environmental > Aquatic > Marine > Inlet | place: Canada: British... | reverse complement strand
ATACCAAAACAACTCCAACAAAGGAGAAAAAATACACATCAAAATAAGTAAAAATTAAAATCAGCCTCAAATTACAGCATGTTATTGATTGAAGAAAAACTAACATCATTAGGAATTAAACTTCCAACTCCACCAACTCCAGCAGGATCATATGTTCCTGCAATTAAAACAGGAAATTTACTATTCATTTCAGGTCAAATTCCAATGGAAGAAGGTAAAGTGATATTCACAGGAAAAGTTACAGATGATAATTTAGAAACAGCACAAAAATCAGCAAAAATGTGTGCAATTAATCTTTTAGCTCAAATTAAAAGAGAATTAGGCAGTTTGGATAAAGTTACAAAAGTTGTCAGATTATCAGGATTCATAAATTCAGATGCAGAATTTTACCAACACCCAAAAGTAATCAATGCAGCATCAGATTTGTTCTTTGAAATATTTGGAGATAAAGGAAAACATTCAAGAATTGCAGTAGGAGTTGCATGTTTGCCACTAAATTCAATGACTGAAATTGATGCAGTAATTGAATTTTCAGAATAAGGTTACAATTTTAAAAAATTTGAAATTAAAAGAACCAAGCATACGGTGGTGTGTTTCATAAAATAATGCAAAACAAAAGTGCTGAAAAAAAATAAAATCTATTTAATTTTCTTGTTTAATTCAGTAATGAATTTTTTAATTTTTGGTTTTGGAACTACTGCACCACATGCTTTATCATGTCCTCCACCAGAACCACCCAAACTTGTTGCCAAAAGATTCACAATTTTACCTAAATGGACTTTACAATTTTTAGATCCTCTAACTGAAACAGCATAAATTCCATGATCAACTCTTTCTTTGTATGCAACACCAACATCTTTTCCAGATAATCCCATGACAAAGTTAACTGCACCACTTGCACCAGAATCTAAAATTTCCATATGACCAAGATTACTCATTGTTTTCATTCCCTTTTTGACTTTGGCAATTATTCGAGATAGTTTTTCTACTTGAATTTGTGCAAATTCAAAAGTATTTGGAATATCATGAGGGAATTTTGAATCAGCTAATTCTTCAACTAGGTATTGTAAATAATCAGGTTCTCTTTGGTGTCCCACAATATTATACGTCATGGTAGTTGCACTAATCAAGGCAAATTGTCTATCATAAATTTGAAGTAATTTTGAACCAAGGGGTCTATCCTCCATATAATCAGTGATAGCAGCACAGGTGGCAACAAAAGATGCATGATCATTTAATTTTGATTTGTAAGCATGGTAAACCTGAACAGTAGTACATTCATTGATATCATGAATAACTTTTACTTTGAGTTTTTCTAATGCAGTTACAACAGTTGGATCAATATCATGATGATCAATGTAAGTAACAGAAACTTTATTTTTTCGTAGTCGAGACATAATGTCGATAAACTCATCTTGTGTTTTTTTACTTAATCCTAAATCACAAATAAATAAAGATTTTAATTTTTCATCAGAAACTACTTTGTTTAATGCTTCCATTTGACCAGGATAATCCACTAGCATTTGATCACCGCCAAAAGCCTGTCGAATTAATGCAGCAGAACTAATTCCATCACAATCTTCTTTATGAGAAATACAAATTACTTTAGTTCGTTGTGATTTAGTTACTTTCTTTGCTGCTGTTTTTTTAGTTACTTTCTTTGCTGCTGTTTTTTTAGTTACTTTCTTTGCTGCTGTTTTTTTAGTTACTTTCTTTGCTGCTGTTTTTTTAGTTACTTTCTTTGCTGCTGTTTTTTTAGTTACTTTCTTTGAAGTCTTAGATACTATCAATATGATATCAAAATTCACAAACCCTCATTTAAATGAAGAATGTAAAGTTAAGATTTCTTAATACTTGGAGAAATTAAAGAATCAGAATCTAAATAGACATGGTAAAAAGATTCACCATCCATTTGTGTTTGATAATCAATTTCTTGAATTTTTTCTAATTCTTCAGGTGAAGCATTCAACACTAATGCATCTAATCTATCCAAATGATTACGTTCAATTGAATTCATCTAATATTTGATCAAAAATTGGAATTTATTATCAAAAGTTGTCATTTTAGACTAATTACTAAATTTAATAGACAATATTTTAGAAAAAACATAATAAAAGAATTCAAGCAGGCTCAAACATGGAGACAAAAAATATTGGACTACGTGGAATAGAGGTTGCAGATACCAAAATATCCAATATTGATGGTGAAAAAGGAAAATTAATCTACAGAGGATTTGATATTTTAGATCTTACAGAAAATTCAACTTTTGAAGAAACAGCATATTTACTACTTTATGATAAATTACCTACTAAAGCAGAATTAAATGAATTTAATTCAAAACTAGTAGAAGCAAGATACATTCCAAAACAAATGCAAAAAAACATGTCAAATTGGAGAAAAGATGCAGATCCAATGGATATGCTTCAAGCATTCGTATCAGCACTTGCAGGATATTATGATGAAGAGTTTGCCAATAAAGAAGCAAGTTATGAAAAAGCAATTAATCTTCTTGCAAAAGTTCCAACCATCATTGCAAGTTGGCAAAGAATCAGAAATGGATTAGACATTGTAGATCCAGATTCATCACTAAGTCATGCTGCAAATTTTCTATACATGATGTCAGGAGAAAAACCAGATGCAGAGGTAGAAAAAATATTTGATACTTGTTTAATACTTCACGCAGATCATACATTTAACGCATCAACATTTACTGCAAGACAAGTTGCATCAACTAGAGCACACATGTATTCAGCATCAAGTGCAGCAATAGGTGCATTAAGTGGGGAATTACACGGAGGTGCAAATACAGAAGTTATGAAAATGTTATTAGAAATTTCTCAAATAGACAAAGTAGAACCATGGATAAAAGAAAAATTAACTCAAGGAGAAAAAATAATGGGTATGGGTCATGCAGTGTACAAAACATATGATCCAAGAGCACAAGTTCTAAAAAAATTATCAAGAAAATTAGCTGCTAAAAGTAAAGAACCATGGTTTGATTTAACAGAAAAAATCGAAACAGTGACAATTTCAGAAATGAAATTACAAAAAGATAGAGACATCTATCCAAATGTGGATTTGTACAGTGCATCACTATACTATATGTTAAAAATTCCAATGGACCTTAACACTCCAATTTTTGCAATTTCAAGAGTTGCAGGATGGGCAGCTCACATCATAGAAGAGAAATTTGCAGAAGCTGCACCAAAAACAGCACTATACAGACCAAAGGCAGTATACGTAGGAAAATATTGTGGACCTCAAGGATGCGAATACAAAACACTAGACTTGAGAAAATAATTTTTAATTTCTTGTACTAAGCCAATCTTTTGCTTTAGAATTTACATCGTGTTTGTATAAAACTTCAAAAACCATATCGTAAAATGTAATACCTTTTTTTTGAGCCTGTTCATCTAACCACTTTATTCCATCAGATAATTCAGGATCATACTCAGAAAATTCAACTAACTCATCAACCATTTTTGAAAAGAACGCCTGAGATTCCATTATACGTACATATTTCAAACTATGATCATAAATTGGGTATTCGAAATATATAGACAAAATACCACCTTTTGATTGACAATTGAACCATATTCTATACATAGATGGAGACTTTGAGAATATTTCATGGGTAATTCAAACAGGGGAATCAACAGCGTCACAAAACAGAGAGCATGTAGAAATTTACAAAAATAAAATTACACAAATACAATCAAAGTATGTAGCATTACACATTGGATTATTTTGGAGTATTGGAACCTATATCATAAAAAACAATGATGAAATTAAAATAAAATTAGATGAAGAAATTATGTATGAACAATTAAAAACCAATACCATAATTGAGGATGAATTTATAAAAAATAAAATACGATTTATCAATAGTTTCATCAAACAAAGAAAATTAAAAGTGGAGTATCAAAAAATTGATTCAAAAAATAACATTGCAAAAAAGTTGTAAAATAAGAGATTAAGACCGAGAACGATTAGTTATTCGGTGAGACCTCTTAATTGTAATTACAAATAAAATTAAGACATTAGAAAATAAAACAAAGAATTGTTAAACAACGTTAACAATACCCATGATTAAATTAAAGCGATCAAGTAGAATTTACAATAGATGGTTCAAATTCTTGTAAATATTTCAAGAATATCTAAAATGTGAGAATTAAGTTATTAGATTTATTTAACGTAACAAGAATTTTTCAAGTAATGACAAGTATGGATAAAGCTGCAATAGTCTTTTCAATAGCTATTGCACTAGTAGGTGTAGGAATTGCCGCAGTAGGCGATTCAGTAGATTATTCACCAACAACCACACCATCAGTTTCAACTCCAATCTCAGAATCAGAAACGTCATCTGGCGCTTTTGGTGCTGAGTTATCAGCTAAAATTAGAGCTGAAGCAGAAGCAGGAAATTCAGTAAGTGCTGATTCATTACAAGATAGACAAGCAGCAGCTGACAAAGCCGCAGCACAAGCAGCAGCTGACAAAGCCGCAGCACAAGCAGCAGCTACAGATGCAGCAGCTGACAAAGCCGCAGCACAAGCAGCAGCTGACAAAGCCGCAGCACAAGCAGCAGCTGACAAAGCCGCAGCACAAGCAGCAGCTGACAAAGCCGCAGCACAAGCAGCAGCTGACAAAGCCGCAGCACAAGCAGCAGCTGATGCAGCACCAAAAACAGTTATCGTAGACATTCCAATCGGAACAGCAGTTCCAGGTTGTGAAACAACTAATGCATGTTTTTCACCAGCAATGGTTTCAATTAATGCAGGAGATACTGTAGAATGGGCAAACATTGACACTGCAGCACACACAGTAACTGGCGGCAGTCCAGCAATGGGTCCATCAGGTGTATTTGATAGTAGCTTACTAATGGCAAGTGCAAATTATGCATTTACCTTTGATGAAGCAGGAAGTTATGATTACTTCTGTATGGTTCATCCTTGGATGGTTGGAAGCGTTAGTGTAAACTAACCAAAATTTTTCTTTTTTATTTTATTTGATTTTTACGTATAGTACGATTGTATGCAACACCAAATCTATGAGTTTCATCTCTAGCGTATTGTAAAATTTTTAATGATTCTTTATGTTTAGGAATTATTATAGGATTTTTAATTTTAGGAAGATATACTTCTTCATTTTCTTTTGCTAAGGATATACAAGGTAATTTTAATCCAAGTGATTCCAAAGATTTCAATGCTGCACTTAATTGTCCTTTACCACCATCAATCAAAATTAAATCAGGTAATGTAGAATTTTCTTCTAATAATCGATAATATCTTCTTTTAATAATTTCACCAATCATTGCAAAATCATCCCTACCAGTAATTGTTTTAATTTTGAATTTTCGATATCCAGATTTATTTGGAATTCCATTCACAAAACTAGCCATAGAACCAACTGCAAATTCAGCACCATGATTAGAAATATCAAAACATTCAATGATGTTAGGCAGTGATGGTAGATTTAGAATTTCTTGTAATTCAATTAAGGCAGGATTAGCACCCTTAGAGTGAATTAATTGAATATTCTTTAAAATTAAATTCATAATATCATTTTTCTTACCTCTTGTAGGAGTCATTATTTTTACAATAAATCCAGATTGTTCAGACAATAAAGATTCCAATAATTTTTGATTTTCAGGAAGTTCACTTGTAATGATTAATTTTGGAATTTTATGTGTAGAATAATACTGGTAAAGAAAATTTGAAAAGGAATTATCACCTACCAAATCAAAAAAGAATTTGTCACTGTCTCGAATCACACCATTGATCATTCTAAAATTCATTACAGTTGCAGTTTGTTGTTGAATTCCAATGCCAAAATATTCTTCATCAGAATTTTCAACATACTCCATTTTTTGTTTAGTTTGAAGACTTCCAAGCCTAATTAGCGTGTCACGAATATCTTTTGCACGCTCAAATTGTTGAGATTCAGCTGCTTGATACATTTCATCTTTTAATTTTTTTGTAAAAATTTTAGTATCATTTTTTCCCTTTAGAACATCTTCTAATTTTTTTACATGTTTAGGATATTTTTCTTGAGCATCTTTGAATTCACAAGGACCTTCACAGTTACCTAAATGATATTCAAGACATACTTTTTTTGGAAGAGTTTTACAAATTCTTATTTGAAATGATTTTCTAAGAGTTCCAATTGTAAGTAATTTTGAACTTCCTTGAGTGAAAGGCCCATAGAATTTTCCTTTACCCAAAAACTTACCATCTCTTGTTCGTCGAGCCACTAATAATCGAGGATATTTTTCATCAGATAATCGCAGATATGTATAACGTTGTTGATCTTTTAATTCAATATTAAATCGAGGTCTATATTTTTTAATCATATTAGACTCTAAAAGAAAAGCCTCACTTTCATTATCAGTTAAGACAAATTCAATTTCAGAAATATTTTCAACTAATTTTTGAGTTTTATAATTTTGATTTTTATTAAAATAAGAACGAACACGGTTTTTCAAATTTTTTGCTTTTCCAATATAGATAATTTTTCCATCAGAATTTTTCATTAAATAAATTCCAGGATTTGTAGGAATGATTACTTTAGAGATATCAAATGTCATTTTACAATAATTTTTTTAGATATTTTCCAGTATAGCTACCAGGAGATTTTGAAACATCAGAAGGAGTACCAACAGTAACAATACGACCTCCCTCATCTCCACCTTCAGGACCTAAATCAATTAACCAGTCTGAATTTTTGATGATATCCATATTATGTTCAATTACAACAACAGTATTACCCAAATTTACTAATCTGTTTAAAACATCCAATAATTTTTGAACATCTGCAAAATGCAAGCCAGTAGTAGGCTCATCTAAGATGTATAGAGTTTTTCCAGTACCACGTTTAGATAATTCTGAAGCAAGTTTTACACGTTGAGCCTCACCACCAGATAAAGTGGTAGAGGATTGTCCAAGTTTGATATATCCCAAACCAACATCATTAACAGTTTGTAATTTTCTTTGAATTGAAGGAACATTCTCAAAGAAAGTTAATGCTTCATAAACAGTCATTTGTAAAACATCAGAAACATTTTTTCCTTTATACAATACAGATAGAGTTTCAGAGTTGTATCGTTTTCCCTTACACTCATCACATTTAACATACACATCAGATAGAAATTGCATTTCAATTTGTTTAACACCATCACCTTCACATGCAAAACATCTACCATCAGCAACATTAAATGAAAATTGTCCTGGTTTGTATCCACGTTCTTTTGATAATGCAGTGTTAGAGTATAATTCTCGAATGGGAGTAAATGCACCAATGTATGTTGCAGGGTTTGAGCGAGGAGTTCTACCAATAGGGGATTGATCAATGGCAATTACTTTATCAATATTATCCAAACCAGAAATTTCTTTATGATCACCAGAACGAATATGAGTTTTAGAAAAATGATTCTCGATACTTTTAAGTAAAATATCATTAATCAAAGTAGATTTTCCAGAACCAGATACTCCAGTTACAGATACAAAAAGTCCTAGAGGAATTTCAACATCAATATTTTTTAAATTATTTTCAGATGCATCTTTAATAATTAATGAACCCTCAGGTTTACGTATTTTATTTTTTAAAACAATTAGAGAATTATCTTTAAGATAAGTTCCAGTTACGGATTTAGTTGCCTGTAGAATTTTTTTAATTGTTCCTTCAAAGACAATATTTCCACCATGCACCCCAGCACCAGGACCTAAATCAATTATCCAGTCTGAATTTCGTATAACTTCCTCGTCATGCTCTACAACAATAACAGTATTACCAAGATTTCGTAGCTTGTTTAGCGTTTTGATCAACCTTGCATTATCACGCTGATGTAATCCAATTGTAGGCTCATCAAGCACATACAAAACACCAGTAAGATTAGAACCAATTTGAGTAGCCAATCGAATTCTTTGAGATTCACCACCAGAAAGAGTAGAAGAAAGACGATTTAATGAAAGATAGTTTAATCCAACATTAATTAAAAACTCTAACCGTTCTTTGATTTCTTTTAAAATATCTCTTGCAATATGTTGTTCAGTGTCAGTCAATTTCAAATTAGAAAAGAAATCAAAACAATTTGTAATGGATAAATTACACACATCCATTATTCCCAAATCATTAACTGTAACTGCAAGTGATTCAGGTTTTAGTTTTTTACCATCACATGTATTACAATGAGTATCACGCATGAATTGTTTAAGCCATTCACGTTTTGATTCAGAATCAGTTTCTAGAAAAACACGTTGAAGATTTACAAGTACACCTTCAAACGCATTTGTATATTTCCATGAAGAGTCACCAGATTTAGAATTATATTGAAAATTAATTAAATCAGTTGTTCCATTTAAAATAATTTCAAGGTGTTTTGGTTTTATTTTTTCAATTGGAGTCATTAAATCAAATCCAAATTTCTCACCAACTGTACCTAATGCTTGTTTTCTAAATGCAGAAAATCTACCACTCCAAGGAACAATTGCCCCTTCCAAAATAGATTTAGATTTATCAGGAATTACTAAAGCAGCATCAAATTCCATTTTAACTCCCAATCCATTACATGTTTTACACAATCCAAAAGGAGAATTAAATGAAAAATTTCGTGGCTCTAACTCACCAATCGTTAATCCACAATGAGGACAGGCGTTATTTTGAGAAAAGATTTTTTCAGATTTATCAGATGAAATCATCACATCACCTTTTGATGCTTTAATTGCAGTTTGAATAGCCTCAAAAATTCTAGATCGTTCAGATTTACTTGTAGATATTCTATCGACAACAATTTCGATATTGTGCCATTTTTGCCTATCCAATGGAGGAATACCATCATCTAGGCTCAAAATTTCACCATTTAGGCGTATTCTAGAATATCCATCTTTCTTAATTTGCTCAAAGAGTTTCTCATAGGTACCCTTTTTTCTTTGAATAAGTGGAGATAGAATCAATATTTTTTGTCCCAAAAAATCTTTGAGAACAGAATCACAAATTCTTTCAACAGATTGTGTAGATATTTTTCGTTTACAATTTGTACAATGAGGAATTCCAATTCTAGCGTAAAGTAAACGCATGTAATCATAAATTTCAGTTGTAGTACCAACAGTAGAACGAGGATTTTTGCTAGTAGTTTTTTGTTGAATTGCAATTGCAGGGGATAATCCATCAATAGAATCAACATCAGGTTTATCCATCATTTCTAAAAATTGACGAGCGTATGAAGAAAGAGATTCAACATATCGTCGTTGTCCTTCAGCATAAATTGTATCAAAAGCTAAAGTAGATTTTCCAGAACCAGATAAACCACTAATTACAACTAGTTTATTTTTTGGAATATCAACATCAATATTTTTTAAATTATGATGACGTGCACCTCTAATTTTTAATTTATTATCTATCATTTCTAAATTCAATCTCCTTTTCCAATCTTTTTATTCTATCTCTGCAAGAAATGGCTTGCTCAAAATCTAATTCTTCAGAAAACTTTTTCATTTGAGCATCTAAATCAATCACATCATTTCTAAGATCATGTATTGATTTTAATTTTGATTCATCCAATGCAATTTCCTGTTCAGGCACAGATTTCATAATTGATTTAGGAGTTATGCCATATTCTTGATTGTATAAAATTTGTTTTTTTCTACGACGAATAGTTTCATTGATAGTATTTTTCATAGATTTTGTATTTGTATCAGCATACATTATTACAGTACCAGATACATTTCTTGCAGCTCTACCACAAGTTTGAATTAAGCTAGTAAAATTTCTCAAAAAACCTTCTTTATCAGCATCTAAAATTGCTACAAGGGAAACCTCTGGAATGTCTAAACCCTCACGTAAAAGATTAATTCCAACTAAAACATCAAATTCACCTAGGCGTAATTGGCGAATAATTTCAGTTCTTTGTAATCCATCAATTTCTGAATGCATGTATCTAACCTTAACATCTTTTTTTGAGAGATATTCAGCTAAATCCTCAGCCATTCTTTTAGTTAAAGTAGTCACTAAAACACGCTCAGAATTTTTAGCACGTTTATTTATTTCAGAAATTAAATTATCCATTTGGTCTTTAGTAGGTCTAATTTCAATTTGAGGATCAAGTAATCCAGTGGGCCTTACTAGTTGTTCAACAATCTTTGCAGATATTTTCTTTTCATAATCAGAAGGGGTAGCTGAAACAAAAATAGTATTTTGAATATAATCTTCAAATTCTTCAAACTTTAATGGTCGATTATCATATGCACTAGGTAATCTAAATCCATATGTTACAAGTTTGTCTTTTCGAGAATAATCACCTTTGTACATTGCATGTAATTGAGGCAACGTAACATGAGATTCATCAATTACCAAAAGATAATCATCGCCAAAAAAATCCATTAAACAATATGCCTTATCGCCTTTATTGCGCCCATCAAAATGTCTAGAGTAATTTTCAATACCAGAACAATATCCTAATTCTTCAATCATTTCTAAATCATAATTTGTTCTCATTTCAAGTCGTTGTTTTTCAAGTTCATTTAATGTAGGTAAATGATATTTTAGTTCATCTCTAATTGACGCAACAGCTCTTTTACTAGCATCCTTAGCAATTAGATAATGTTTTGCAGGAAAAATTGTCATTTGAGTTATTTTCTTTTTTTCTTTTAATGAAACATGATCAAGTAAAGTTATTTTTTCAATCTCATCACCAAACATAGAAATTCGAATTATATCCTCAGAGTATGCAGGAGTAATATCAATAGTATCACCCTTTACTCTAAAATTTCCAGGGGAAACCTCAACATCATTTCGCTCATATCTGGCATCAACTAATTTTCGAATTAAATCAGTTCGCTTAATTTCATCACCAGTACCAACTAAAATTGAAGAATCTTTCCATTCTTGAGGATTACCAAGAGAGTAGATACAAGATACAGTTGAGACAATAATTGTTGGTTCTCCAGATAACAGCATTGCAGTTGCCTCTAGTCTTAATTTTTCAATTTTTTCATTAATCTGAGTATCTTTTTCAATATAGGTATCAGTTTGAGGTAAATAACTTTCAGGTTGATAATAATCATAATAAGAAACAAAATAACCGACATTATTTTTTGGGAAAAATTGTTTTAATTCAGCATAAAGTTGTGCTGCAAGTGTTTTATTGTGAGAAATTACTAGAGTATTTTTACCAGTTCTAGCAATTACATTTGCAACTGAAAAAGTCTTACCACTTCCAGTAACACCAAGTAAAGTTTGAACTGATTTTTTCTGTACACCTTCAACCAGAGCATCAATAGCTTGAGGCTGATCACCTGTAGGAGAATAATCAGATACCAGTTCAAATTTTGAGATTTGTTGCAACAGTTACAATCACTAAAAACTGAATTTAAAGCAATGGTGATATCAAGATAAAATTACCATACAGGTTCATCAACCATTCTTAATTCACCATCAATTTCTTCAAAACCCATTATCTTCAAAGTACTTTTAGCAGTTGGAGAATTTTTTTTAGAAATTTTTTGAGCTAAAGTCATTCTATCATCAGAATTCATGTGTTGGCCAATCTTGTATTTTCCATGAAGTGTTTGCGGAGTTACTTTTATGATAGCAACAGCATTAATTACACGTGTATCAGATTGAAGCGGATCATAGTACCCTTCAGGTTGGTATTTTTTCATTAATTCATTCAAAGCTAATGTTTTTTCTTCTCTATCAGAAACAAAAGAACTGACTCCTTTGATTACAACACTAATGTACAAAGTATCAGCTAAAGCAGCATTATGAGGATCCTCAAAGTATGATGGTAAAAATTCCAATTCCCTGTCAGCCTCAAAACCCACTTTATTATTTTCAGACATGTTATCTAATTTTTCACCCTTTACATGCGAATGCATGTAGATAGCACCGTTAAGAAAAACAAAATTCATCGGAATTATTTGTGGAAAACCATTTTTATCAATACTAGATATTCGTCCAACATGTTCCTCATTAAGAAATTCTTTAATTTTTTCAATTGACTTTATTTGAAGAATTCCAACAAGTTGCATGAGGTAATTTAAGAAAAATAATATTATAAATTAAGATCAAAATATCAATACTGAATTTAAAAAAAATACCTAAAATATAAGAACAATTTAAAATCATCATGAAGGATCCATATCTAGATGATTTGAAAGGAGAATTTGATGGATATTCAAATCAATTAAAAAAATTAAAAAAGAAATTACTAAAATCAAATTCCACAGAAGAGCAATCTAAAATCATTAAACAAATTGATTCAATTGCAAATAAAATGGAAAATAATCAAAAACAATCAGTTAAAGTTACAAAATCAAGAATAAAAGAACGAAAGAAAAAAGCAAAAAGGTAGAACTATTCAGAATCTAATTCTCTTGCTAATTCTTTTATCTGGAGTATTCTGCATCCTAATTCATTACATTCATTCTTTAATTTATCACTCATGACAAATAATCACAAAAATAATCAAAAACATAGAACATTCTAAAAATTGACTTTATTGATTCAAACTTTTCATTAATGTAAATTGCTAAATTTAGCAATAAATTAATCAAAATAATGATTCAAAATGAAGAAACAGAAGAAGCCACAAAAGAAGTGATAGATCTTTTGGAAGAATGGGGTTCACAATCAAAATTTATCTGGTTTAGGGAATTACACAGAATAACAGATATCGACAAAGGTTTACTTCGAAACATACTCAATGAATTAAAAAAATCAAAAGAGGTTAAAGAAATGCATGGGACAAATAACAGAATATTTTTCTGTCTTAAACGATATTACATCAAATGTAGAGATGTGGAATTTAGATTTAAGGGAAAAGTGATTATGTTAAAAGATGGAAGTAAAACAAAAATTGTTCAAGGCTCAACAAGTGGAACAGAGAGAACAAGAAAAAGATTACTCAAACAACAAACTAAAAGAAAAGTAAAGCAGTTAGCAAAAAACAAACATCAACATAATTCACGAAATCGCTAAGAATTTTTAGATTGTCTTCTAATGAATTTAGATTCTGCACGTTTGATTTTCTCAGATTCTGCAACATCTTCAGTCATATCATACAAATTATGAAGCGACATATCTGGAGTTAAATCATTATTTTTTTCATCATCTAAATCTAATTCAATATTAGAAATAATGTCCAAATTATCATCTAAAATATCAAGACATTTTTTTACAACTTCAGGAATATCGTCATCCATAATTACATCAAGTATAGGACATAGTAAAGGATTTTCTATAAATTTAAAATTAAGAATTTTTTTGTTTGTGTTTTTCACGTAATACAGGCATTACATGACTTGCAAATTTATCAATAGAGCCAAAGTAATTCTTGCCCCAGAATCTAATTACAAAGTGATTGACACCAGCCTCCATGAATCTCTCAAAGATAGGAATCATATCCTCAGGAGTACCAACTGCAGTAGAAGATCTTGCAATAGCATCAGGGATTTTAGTTGCAGCTTCTCTCATTTTTACAATCCAACTTTGATCAGACATTGAATATTCTGTAAAGTATTTGACAAAATCAAATCCTTCAATTTCTTTTAATCCGTGAACTCTTAAAATTTCAGGTTTGAAGAGGCTGACTTTAACGGCTTCTTTCATTTTAGTCCAAGAAGCCTCAGTATCATCAGAGAAATAAACATCAATATCTAATGCCATTTGGAAATTATCCTTATCTTCTTGTGTTCTGTTATTTTCATCCATGGAAACTTCAATTTGTTTTCTATGATCTTCAAATAATTCAGGAGTATAACCAATTGGTAACCAACCATCACCAAGTTTACCAGTTAATGCAAGTGTACGTTTACCACCAGAAGCCATGTAAGTTGGAGGATGTGGTTTTCTGATTGGTGCAGCTTGTAAGCATGCTTGTTTTAATTGATAATACTTGCCTTCATAATCTACAGTATTATCAGGATTAGAATCATATAATTTTTTGATAACTTCAATTTGTTCAGCCCATTTTGAAACTGGTTTTTCAAACGGAATACAAAATTCTTTAAGATTTTGTGCCTCTCCAGCACCAATACCAAGAATTGCTCTACCTTTAGAAATTCTATCAAGAGTAATTGCAGCTAGTGCGATATTTGATGGATGTCTTCTAATTGCATCAGTAACACAAGTTCCCAACTCAACATTGTTTGTAACTGCAGCAATTGCAGATAACATAACCCACGGATCTAAAACAGTGGCATTTTTCCATTGAGGAACATTTGTGTGGTCCATATAGAAAATAGAATCATAACCAGTTCGATCAGCGAGTTGACATGCAGTAATAATCTGATCTTCAGTATATCCAGCTCTTGCAACATTTAGTCCATTTTGAATACCAAATTTGAGTTGTTTTGATGCCAAGTACATACACAAAAGTACCTTACAATAAAAAGTTTAGTGCATATGCCAATTTTACAGCATAGATAAAAGAAAAAAGGTAAAAAAAATGAATTTTTTTATAAATTACCTGTTTTGATATCTTCAAGACATTTTACGACGTCATCTTTGGATATTGGTATTGGATTTGGATCCAAATGACCTCTATCAGTCATGACAGTATCAGCAGCTTCTGAAACATCAGTTTTGAGTTCTAATTTATCAAAACCAAGTTTGTCCATTGCTTCTTTGAATCTATCATAGAAGATTGATTTGTTATGCTTGTGTGCAACTGTAGTACAAGAAGATAAAGAATATCCATGAGGTACCCCTTCATTTGAGAACACATAAGACAATGCATGTCCTAATGTTGTAGAACAATTTCCGAATCCCATTCCAGATAACATTGATCCATATGGATAATTTTCTGGTTTGTCATTCATAATTGCATCATAAAGAATCTCAAATGCTTGTTTACAGAGAGTTCTAGTCAAGTCATTACCAAGTTTACTATCGTAACCTTCAGTAGCTTGAGCACATGCATCACAGACAGAATTTTTGAGGACTTGTTCTGGAGTTCCATCCATAAAGTAGGAATCAACTACAGCCATGTCAGCTAAGAATCTGTCTTCACGTAACAATTTCTTTTTTCCATCAAATTTGAGAACACAATAGGTTGTCATTTCAGCTCCAGTTCCAAATGTAGTTGGAATTAGAATTTTTTCTTTCTTCAATTCAGGTGCAGCGTATTTTACTACATCCAGTGAACTTCCACCGCCCAGTCCAATTAAGACTGAAGGGTTTTTGTCTTTGAATTCAGAAATGACCTTATTGACATCCTCAATAGATGGTTCAGGTTTTACTTGATCATACAGCATATAATCCTGAATTCCCATTTTTGCTAACCATTTGTCAGACAATGCTGGCGGAACGGTTGTAACAACTAGGGCGTTCTTTGGATATTCTGTTTCAGCAAGTGCATTTTCTCCAAAATTAATAATTTTTGGAATGCGTAGTGTGTGCATAAATCAGACATCACGGGTTTGTTTATTATATCTTACAGTGATGTAAATCATTATGATTATTCAAAATTTTGATGAATTAGCAATCACTGAAAAGAAAAAAGATTGTTTAGAAATTTTAGAATCAGGTCTTCAAGCAGCAAATCCAGAAAATATAATTTCAAAATATGTAACTCCAAATGAAATTAAAATAAATGGGAAAATATTCAATATTGAAAAGTACTCCAACATCTACACAGTAGCGTTTGGAAAAGCAGGAGATTCTATGACTAGGGCATTAAATTCAATAATTTCAATTAAAAGTGGCATAATTGTAATCCCAAAAGGCTCAAAAGCAAAAATCAAGAGTAAAAAATTTCAAATTTTTAATTCAGGGCATCCAAAACCAGACAAGACCAGCGTAAAAGCTGCAAAAGAAGTAATGAAGTTTGTCGATAACAAAAAAAGAGGAGAATTAATCATTTTTCTTGTTTCAGGTGGAGGATCAGCATTACTTGCAATGCCTGATGAAATTACATTAAGTGATAAAGTTCACGTTACAGATTTACTGTTAAAATCAGGTGCAACCATTCAAGAATTTAATTGTGTTAGAAAACACCTGTCAAAAATCAAAGGCGGAAAATTGGTAGAAAATATGAAATGTCAAGGAATAGGTTTGGTAATGTCAGATGTAGAAGGGGATGATCTATCATCTATTGCATCAGGTACAACATACATGGATGATACAACATATGCAGATGCAATGAATATCATAGAGAAATATAGATTAAAATTAAAAATTCCAATTGAAGTTTTACAAATTTTAGGTAATGGATTACATAATCAAAAAACAGAAACTCCAAAAATAGCAAAAATAGAAAATTACGTTATTGCAAATAATAATAATTGTCTAGAGTCAATGGAGCAAACTGCAAAATCTAAAGGATACAAAGTTATCAAAATGCAGATTTTTGGAGACATAAAAGAAGTAGTTAAAAAAATTCTAGAAAATATTTCAGAAGAGCAAAAGACATGTTTAATTTTAGGAGGGGAGCCAACAGTCAAAGTATTAGGAAAAGGTCAAGGAGGTAGAAATCAAGAATTAGTTTTAAGAATTTTAAAAAATACTCAAAAATTAAAAAAAATAACAATTGCATCAATGGGAACAGATGGAATAGATGGGAATTCTAATTTTGCAGGAGCAATTACTGAAAATATCAAAGTAGATCTAAACACCATGAAAGAGTTTTTGAAAAATAGTGATTCATCAAGATTCTTTCAAAAACAAAAAGGTAACATCAAAACAGATTTCACACACATGAATTTAATGGATATAGGCATAATTTTAAAATAAATTTATTGTTGATGGCAATCACAGTGACAACTGTTAGCAATACATCTGTGATTTATACAATCTTTACACCCCTTACTTCGACCACTTTTCATTCGTAATCTTTCTTTATCCAAGTAAATGAATTTGGATACATTTCACATATTAGATTTATGAAGAAAAATTAGAATCAGCGTTGTCGTTGATAAAATTCCACAGGATGTGTAAATTGTCTGTTGTGATCAACTTCTAACCAAAATTTTTCCTCATCAATTTCCTTGCCTTCTGTAATCCACACACTTAGAATTTTTTGCATAAACATCTGCGTAGTATCATCTATTTGAGGTCGAATCCCAGTTTCAAGTTCTATTCTATCACGTTCTTCTTTAAATTTTGTAAGTAGTCCTTTGAGATTTTTTCCATTGGAATTGGCAGCTTTGTTTCTTTTTGCATTTTGTAGATCTTTTCTAAAATTTGATAAAAATCCCATTATTGTAATTAGAATATGTTTTTTAAAAAAGGGTTTAGGATAAAAAAGGAAATAGAGTAGAGTAATTTCCAACATTCCCTCGTGAAATAATTTTTAAAATATTATAAAAAAATAAACATTTGACAAGTAAAAGGCTAGAGGATTTGAAATAACATAATTGAATTTATAGAATATGTGGATATATGAAGGAAAATCATATGAAGAGAAATCATGTGAGGAAAAAAACTGTGGTTGCAAAGATCATGAAAGGGTAAAATTTAGACGAGGAAATAGGAGAGAATAATTGCTTGAAAAGCAATTTAATCCAAATTTTCTATACAATGGAATAGTTCATTTTTACATAGATAAGAAAGGGTATTCCAAAGAGAAAGCAAATATGATTGCTCAATCAGTAGTGAAAAGAGAAACGCAAAGAAGGATTTGTAAAAATGAAACATGTAATCATTTTTCTCATGATCATATTAGAAATGAACAAACATGTTTAGCAGTAGATTGTCAATGTGTTGGATTTACTAAATAAAATTATCATCAGTGTGAGTTACACAGTCCATTTACAATATTATTAATATCAAATGTTAATTTTACAAAGAATTGAAAATATCTTCATATCCAGATGTTGCTTTCTCAAGTACTGTTGGACGGTAATCCTCAATTAGTTTATCCACTAATTCTATTGCTTTGATATGATATTTTTTCTTTAATGAAACAACACTGGTCTTTACCAATCCATCTTTGACTAGTTGTGAAAGATAAAGTGAAACAGTAGAAGGAGACTTTTTGACCTCTTGTACTAATTGAGAAAACTCTAGTCCATCTTGCATGATTAATGCAAGTAGTAAATCCCGAGGAGTTTGTTTTCTTAATGCTTTGATTACAATTGCTTCTTCTTTAGTAATATGAAGAGAGTAGAATCTAGACTGTCGAGGTCCACGATTAACATTGATAACTCCACTTTTTTCTAATTTACCAAGATAATGACTAACAACCCCATTTTTTAATCCAGATGAGCGCATTATTTCACGGAATTGGATTCCAGGATTTTGCTCAATAATTTGTTGAAGTTGTGAATTCCTATCAGTCATTTCTAAACACTCCTAATGCCAATAATCCTAATGTTGCAAATGTCAATAAATGTCCTACCTCTAGTAAGGGCACATCTCCAAGATCAAATGCTGTGGGCCATGTTGCATCAAGCATTAAAATAAATTCAGCCAAAACAAAATTGGCAAATGCGATTGCACTGAGTAGTAATCGTTTAGTTCTTAATTTTCCATATGCAACAAAAGCCAAAGTTGAGATGAATACGGCAAGTGTAATTCCACCAATATGTAGTACAATATGAGCAAGATGAAATCCATGTAAAAAATGAGGGGCAATAATTGGAATTGCTAAAATTCCAACAATTACTGCAACAATTACTGAAAATAATGAAGATTTTGTCTCAATAATTCGTTCAGGCCTAAACATAACATACTTTTGTTTTTAATGGATTTAAAACGACTGGTTCAAGCTTCGAAATGAGTTGTTTTTGTAGAGATATAGACAAACTCAGGACATAAAAAAAGAAAAAAAGAATTTACTAAAATCTTGGAATAACTCTAGATTTTGCAGTTACTGCTACGATGCTTATGATTGCTACAGATAATACCATCATGGCAATTGTTCCAAATTCTGGAATTACATTTGCAAATTTTACTTGCTCTCCAATGGGTCCAGTTTTATCATCATTCATCCCATATCCTTGAAATGTCACAACAACATCTACAGGATCAGAGGAGTGTAGAGGTGCAGTAGTATGAGTTCCAAAACCACTCATGTGATGCGCACCTGTATCGTGCAAAACTTCTTCTCCATTTTGAGTTACTAACAAATCATGATTTACATGCTTTGCATCTTCAAATTCCATCATGATTTCCATCATTTCATCTTTAGTAGGAACACTTGCCCAAAGTTTTATCACAGTACCATCAGATAACATCCCAGTTGCAGATACATCACCTTCTGGCATATGCATTTCTTTATCATCATGTTTCATTTCAGATTCGTGATCTGTTTCTGAGTCATGTTTCATTTCGGATTCGTGATCTGTTCCCATATCTGAATGTTCATCTCCATGTACTTTTTGAACAGTAATTGTACCTACAATCCAAGGTTGGATTTGAGAAAAGTAAGTAAATTCACCATGTTCTTCAAATGTAAATGAAAATGATTCTCCAGTAGCAAGTAATCCTGAATCAAATGTACCATCAGGACCGTCACTTGCAGTACCGCTAGTTATAGTTATTTTAGATACTCCATGATTAGTCCAGATTACCTCACCACCAACATCTAGTGTAACCATGCTTGGTGAAAGACACTCATCATGTTCTTCACATCCTTGAATTTCAGAACCTGTCATAATGGATACTTCAGCTTGAGAATGATCAGCATATGCAGTAGTACCGCCAATACTAATCATTCCAAAAATAAGTCCAAAAAGGAAAATTTTTGTATTCATTAAAATTAATTGTAATTTTTTTTAATTAATAATTCTGGTACATATCATGAATGTACCATTTTGTTTAACATAAAAATAATTATCAAAAGATAATTCAAAATAT
>Ga0233430_1002666_pt1 | contig 19800 bp, 15 predicted proteins | sample SI_118_April2016_2_FD_179883 | JGI IMG/M metagenome (GOLD analysis project Ga0233430, IMG submission 179883) | Seawater microbial communities from Saanich Inlet, British Columbia, Canada - SI_118_April2016_150_MG | ecosystem: Environmental > Aquatic > Marine > Inlet | place: Canada: British... | reverse complement strand
TGAAGGTTGAAGCTTCCAAGTATACAGAGGTTGGTTATCACGGGCGCGATGTCGAATCAATGATAAGAGATATTGTAGAGATAGCGGTTAATATGGTAAGAACAGAGCAGATGGAAAAAGTTAGCGTGAAGGCAGAAATGAATACAGAGAATCGATTGCTGGATTTACTGCTTCCATTGCCAGTGTCAAATGAAGTACCTGAGAGCGTTCGTGTAGAAGGTGTAGATGAGGACAAGGATAAAGTAGTTACAGTTGTAGAAAAACAGGAAACAACTCGCGAGAAGTTCAGGAATAAGTTGAGACAGGGCAAGCTTGAAGACCGCATGGTGGAGATTAAAACACAGGAAAGGCCTGTCGTTATGCAGGGCATTGTTGCCGGAATAGAAGAAATAGGGGTAGATTTTCAGAATGTAATCGAGAAAATGATACCGCCAAAGACACAGGTCAAAAAAACTCCAATAAGTGAAGCACGAAAAATTATCAAGCAGGAAGAGGCTGAGAAGCTGATAGATAAGGAAGAGGTTACTAAAGATGCGTTGCATCGTGCTGAGAATATGGGGATAATATTCATAGACGAGTTGGATAAGGTTGCAAGTCGTGAGTCAGGACATGGACCTGATATATCACGTGAGGGAGTACAGAGAGACATATTGCCTATTGTGGAGGGCTCTACTGTCGTGACCAGGTATGGCATGGTTAAGACAGACAGGATTCTATTTATAGCTGCAGGGGCATTTCATGTTTCAAAGCCTTCAGACTTGATACCTGAGCTTCAAGGCAGGTTTCCGATAAGGGTTGAATTGAAAGATTTAGGTAAAGAAGAATTTATCAGGATCCTTACAGAACCTAAAAATGCGCTGATAAAACAGTATACTGAACTACTGAAAACCGAGAAGGTAAACCTCCAATTTAATAAAGACGCGATTGAAGAGATAACCGATATGGCAGTTAAAATAAACAAAAGAAGCCAAAGCATCGGCGCAAGAAGACTGCATACGGTAATGGAGAAACTGTTGGAAGATGCTTCTTTTGATGCTCCTGATCTAGACGACAAGGATATAGTAGTTGATGCTGAATACGTACAGGATAAGATGAAAGATATTGTAAAAGATGAAGATCTGACTAAATATATTCTGTGATATTGGTCGCAGAATATATGCTTGGATGTGAACACGCCACTGATATTATTCATAATATAGTGTCAGAGTGATTTTCCAGACTGATTTTTGCTTGAAACAAATAGAAGTGCCAAGTGCACTGCTGCTGTCGCAGGTGGAAGTATATACTGTGATAATTGCCCATGCACTGGCAGCTCTCCGACCGCTATAACATATCCACAGAGAAAACTATTATTTTTATGAAAGAAAAGAGATTTGACTGATTTAAAGTCTCTTGTTGCCCACCTGAAGCACACTCCTGCACGACCAGCAGAATAGTAACCTCATTGCTGTCCGATACAAAAGAGACTACTTTATCGTCCAATACAGTGCCAAGATAAGATTCGTGCAATTTTGATTGTTCTCTTAAAATTGCTTAGTGATCTGATATGCATGGTTTTCATGTCTCGACTGCAAGTTTATGTATTGAAAGTAAAAAAATGATACTTTAAAAATACAAACATTATCATAATTAGAAAGCAAATGAATTGATTTTGTCTGGCTCTGATTTCAGAGTTTCACGTGATTGGAAAAAAGTTGTTTTTCCTTGATTCATCTGTTTTAATGCTTTTTAGTTCTCCAAGAGTGATAATGGCACTTTGGTCTACGAACATATCATGAGGTCCAAATGAGTAGAAAGTACAATATACTTTACACTTCATCTTACTCCACTATGCAGGGTGGTGGTCAGCGCAGTATGTATCTGCTCATAAAACATCTGGATAGGTCCAAATACACTCCATTTCTTGTCATGCCAGAGGAGGGAGAGCTTACTGAAGAGATCAGAAAGCTAGGAGTTAAGATTTATGCCATTTTGCTCCCACGGGCGCGGTCATTAAATATCATTAAGATTGTAGCTGCGCTTCTAAGACTTATGATATGTATCAGGGACAGCCGCATTGATTTGATCCATGTTGATGCGCCACGTGAAACACTGTTTGCCGGAATAGCTGGAAAGTTATTAGGAGTGCCGGTTGTATGTCATTTGCGTGTCTCAGATTCAGAGATATGGCTTGATAAAATTTTGTATAGGTTTGCCGATTGTTTTATTGCCGTTTCACATGCTGTTGCCAGACGTTTTTCAAGTATAGATAACAAGGGTAAGGTTAATGTTGTATACAATGGAGTTGAACTGAATACTTGCAGTATGCGTCCCGTAAGAAGTAAGAGCTCCTGCTTGAGGATAGGATATTTTGGACGGATAGATAGAGGGAAAGGTATTGATACTCTTATCAGCTCGGTAAAATTACTTAAAGAAAACGTGGAAATACTTATTATGGGTGGTGGAGACGAAGCTTATATATCTGAACTTAGAAATATGACGGAAGGGATAAACTCCATTTTCAAAGAATATAAACCGAATATAATGAATGAAATAATGTCTGTTGATGTTGTTGTGCTACCGTCATATGCAGAAGGGTTATCCCGCGTCATTATTGAATCAATGGCCTTAGGAACGGTTGTTGTCGCCTCAGATATACCGGAAAACAGAGAGGCGTTGGGAGAGCAGTTGAGCCAGTTTGTGTTTCCTGTGGGCAGCTCTGATGGGTTGAAGAAAATATTGAAAGGGATTATTGAAAACAAGAGTATACTAGATGAAAAAGTAGATATCTTGCGTAAGTGTGCAGGAAAGTATTTTGATATCAGAAAAAACACCAGACAGGTTGAAACACTTTATGATAGCTTGGTTGCACCTGGATCCTCTTCTTTATAGCCCTGTAGACACTCTGATGGCAACAGAATATGAGAGAATATTTTGTCACAATGGCATCTAGTATGTTCTCTGCGAGGGGAAAGTAAAATGTGAAAATACATATGTGGATTGTTAAAGTATTTTTAATATTTACGTTATTGTCCAATACGTTGTTAGGCTTTTTGTAGTAATTGCATATCAATGTTTACTGTTTTTTGTGTTATGTTCAATGATGATGATTTTTCTGTTCTTTCTCTCTAACATAAAAAACATAAAAATGCGATTACGTTCTTTGTTATATTCATATGACTCTCAGCCTGACTAATAAACGATTACTACCGATTGATAAATGTGTTTTACAGAGAGAGGATATTGAATGGCTAGCCCTTGATCTCTAAAAAAATATATGTATTTTTCTTATTTCAAGGATTCTATAAAGATGTATTTAGAAAAGTTCCCGTTCCAATCTGTTGTCATTTCTTCGTTTATTCAGATTCTGTTAAGTGCATAAATATCAGAATTATCTGAGACAAAACCGCTTCTGGTAGTACATGCAGACGAACACGATCCCTTGACTATATTCCTGCTGATATTATTCCATCTTTCATTAGGGTAGCAAAAGAGCCTTGCCTTCTTGCCTGTTTTTCCTTTTATTATCTTCCTGGAGTTTACACTTTCTAAAGACTCGGTTGTGAGATTTGTGTGGTCCCTTGTATGTGGACAAAATGAAATATCATCTCATGTCAGAAAAAATCATTTCCTTTGTCAGGAAGTTCAACGGAACAATCTTCCAAAATATTTTCTATACTGGAGAAGAGAGAATTAATTTTTGATATTCAACGCCCTTAAATAAATCTTTCAATACCTGTAATTCATAAGCTTTTTTCGTACTGGGTGTGGAAGCGGAATATATAAGCACCTTTTTTTCTTTAGATTGTGTAACTAACTCTTCATCTTTTAAGATAAGGTTTTCTTCTGCGTACAGCTTCATGAAGATTCTGTGCACCCTTACCTGCCAGAATTTTATTCTTCCAGAGATGCACTTGTTATTAGAAATACGGTTGCCGGTTCGTCAAGTTCCTTTAGTAATTGGTACACACCGTCCCTAAACTCCATCCACCCATCATCAAATGTAATTATATAGCTATCTTTTGGCAGAACATTCATCCTGTAAAATTATCCACTAAGAAGTCCAATGGAATTATTGAATGATTTTTCTTTATGTCCTTTATGGTATTTTCAAATATCTTTCTTTTGACAATTATGCTGGGAATGTGGAAGTCATCTACTATACGATGAAACATTAAAATTGTAACTTTTCGACCCCTGATAAACCTTCTATAGACAGGAAAGATATTGGAATAATAGAAAGCGAAGGCTAAGAAAAATTTAATGATTTTTTTTTAAAGGTGGCATTCCGGTTAGTATGTTATGATTCAAAATATACATTGAATACTTGGTAGAATCATAGTATAAAAAGAGGGGAAAAACAATCATTTTGTGTTTCCTGTTAAATTGAAATTTCCAGCTAATGCTAATCCAGAGTGAGTTGAAGATAACTCACATTAGCAATACTTGGCATTTCGCATTAAGGTTTGGATATAAATAATAAACGAAAAATCAATGTGATTCATCTTGTCGAAGAACTGACTATCGGTGGTCTTGAGAAAATTTTGACCACTATAGTGTTGAATCTGAATAAAAAAAAATATAACGTTTCTGTCTGGTGTCTGAGAGAAGGCGGTTTTTTTGCAGACAAATTAGTAAAAGAAGGTATTGATGTTAAAATACTTCGCATTTCCACTTCTAGAAACCCACTAAGTATATACAAATTATACAGACTTCTTAAAAGCCACAAATTTGACATAATTCACACCCATGCCTATTCTGCCGGAACAATCGGAAGGGTGAGCGCATTCCTTGCTGGAGTCACGATAGTAATATCACATAACCATAGTGTTTATACCTATTATAATAAATATTACCACTTTGTTGAATGGCTCTTAAGTTTCATAACAGACAGAGTAATCTGCATTTCAGATAAAATAAACGTTTTCGCCAGAGAAATACAAAGAATTTCTGCCAAGGAATTAATAACCATTCACAATGGTATAGATGATGTTTGTGCTGTAACCGGAAAAAGGAGTTCCGGCCTTAAAAAAGAATTGGGCATTCCCATAAAACATTCAGTTGTGGGCACAATCGCCCACTTGGAAGAACATAAGGGGCTTAAATATCTTTTAAAAGCCGCCTCTTTATTATTAGCATCAAGAAGTGACATAAGCTTCTTGTTTGTAGGGGAGGGAACATTAAAGGGGGAACTGAAAAAGCTTTGTGTTGATCTCAAGATTGAAAAAGACGTAATTTTTGCTGGGGAACGAAGTGATATACCTGGATTATTGTTTTCAATAGATATATTCGTTCTGCCGTCTTTAAGAGAAGGTTTGCCGTTGGCAATACTTGAGGCAATGGCATGTGGTAAGCCGGTTATAGCTACAAATGTTGGGGGCATCCCTGAAGTCCTAAAAGATGGAGAAAATGGAATACTTGTTTCTCCAAAGGATCCTGAAGCTCTTTATAGGGCAATGAATGAGTTGCTGGATAATAGAAAGAAACGTGAAAAGATGGGACGTAAAGGGAAAAGAGTGTGTGATGAAAGTTTTCGTGCCAAAATCATGGTTGAAAATATTGAGGGCTTGTATGACTTTTTCATAAATAAAAAGGTTAGAAATTGAAAAGGATTTTAAGAATACTGCTCATAACACTATTGTCATTTTATACATTATTGGGTTTTTTAATGTATTACATGCATTATCGAGTAAATATTAATACTGAAGCCAAAGAATATATTACGGTAAACGATGATAACATAGTTATTTTTGCCGCGCATCAGGATGACGGTGTGATAATGACCGGTGGATATGCTATGCAGGCAATAAAGAAAGGCGGAAAGGTAAATGTATTTTATATGTTTGATGGTGAACCTGGGAATGGGAGAAAAAGAAATATAATCAGGATGAATGAATCATTCAGCGCATGGGAGTTAATAGGAATAGAAAAAGGCAATATACATTTCTTGGATTATGATGAATATTATGGGCTTAGTGATGCTGCTGAAGTAGAGGAGTGTATAGATGAAGTGGTTGATATATTCAAAGAAAACAATTTTGACAAAATATTTATACCACTCTATGAGGGTGGTCATTATCAACACGATATAACAAATTATATAGTATCCAGAGCGTACATAAGAAGTGGTATAAATGGTAAAATATATGAATGTCCTGAGTATAATGCGTATTATTCTATAAAAAATACTCCGGAAAAATTCCTTTCACTGCTATCCAAATTAGTGCCATTATGCGAGTACCGATCCTCCCCCTTATTTATTAGAGAAGGTAGCAGGTTGTATCTGGTTATGAGTGATGAAGAGTTGATGCTGAAGAGAGAAATGCTTCAGGCCTTCAAGACGCAGGACGTAGAAAGATTATTAATCTTATATGGTTTTAAGGATAGTTATCAGGCATATACCGGCTATGACTATTCAAAGCCGCCATTTGACTATGAGAATTCGCTGGCAAAGGTTGTTAATAATCTTAAAACAGTTCCTGTTTTAAGGTCAATTTTATGGACTCTTTTTGATAAAACAAAGACGCGGCATCCCGACCCGGACTTTATGATTACGAGGATAGCAATAGACGAATGAATAAAATATTAAAATTTTCCGATTGCCTTCAATAGTTCCTCTATCCTGTGTACATATGTGTGCTTTGCTAAAATCTCGTTGTGCCCTTTCTGTGCAATCTCTTTACGTTCCTGGGTGTGATGTAGATAATATTCTACCAGCTTTCTTGCCTCACCTATTTTCTTGAAACAAACCAGATGTTCACCAGAGTTGAAGAGTGTTGACACGTCTCTTTTTCCATCTACAATTTGAAAACTTCCGCAGCCAAGCGTTTCAAACACCCTGGGACTTGCCTGGTAAATTTTATCCTCATCAGCCTCTCTTCCATAGCTTCCCATATAATTAATCACAATTTTTGACGCATTATATATCTTTACCCATATATCAGGTGTTACAGAACCACCCCTGATATGCTTTTTCAAAGGAGAATCTGTATTCAGGTTTTTCCATCCCGGTCCCCATATGCCTAAGTCAAAATCTGTGAGAGTTTCAAACAGTTCAACCCTTTCAGGATACATCGATCCAACAAAACAAATATCAGAACCGTATTTCTCTTTTTCTCCTTCGGTTAATTCCATAGGTTTATGAATATCAGGATCACATGCTGCGTTTAACCACATTCCACCTTTGTTTCCGTGCTTCTCATGGACTTCAAGTGCATCCGTACTCTGTGCAAAGAAATAGTCATATGAAGGTACAACCTTTATTGCAGCATCAAGTACACCAGGTCCACCTGGAAAATCGATAAGCCAGTTTATAGTGGTAACGTTAAATCGTCTTCTTATTTCAGAGATTGTTTCAGGGTAAAATGTACCACCCCAGTTCACCAGGAGTATGTCAGGCTTGAAGCGATCGACACACTTGATTAGACCTCTGTTAAGTTTGTTCATATCCCAGCGGTAGAGAAATGGTATTCTTTCACTTATTCGATAAGGAATAGTATGCTGGCGATAATCATATGTTTCGATCTCATCTCCCAATTGTAATATGGCTTTTTCTACATACTCAGTAATGGTTATAAAATTAGGATTATGGTATCCAGAGTATAAAATCTTCATTTTAATTCGATAAATCATTTTGGGCTCCTCACGAGAGGGAGGAGATACCCTTTTGAAGCAACCTCAAGGTTAGAAAGTTAGGAATAATAGGCGGGCCAAAGGTATTCTACTATAAAGGTAATGTGTAACTTGAGGCATTGAATTTGTCAGCATATTTTAAACAATTAGGTACGCTGTGTGTAAACAACTCTTGCAATTTGTGTCATAAAAGATATATTCTTTATCATTTATAGTTGAACTTTTCAACAAAAATGAAGTATTTCAAATTATAGAGGAATAACTATTCTGTCTGAATCCACTTCTAAAAAGCTCATAAAAAATACGATTTTTACTTCAGTAGGACGTTTTTGGGGATACGCTCTTAGCTTCCTCCTTACACCATATATTGTCCATAAAATTGGTATTGAGAGATTCGGGGTATGGGCAATTGCAAATACAGCAATTCACTTCTTTCTGTTTCTTGACCTTGGAATTGGTTCATCTTTTGTTAAATATATTGCCGAGTACAATACCAAAAAAAACGATAAAAGGATTAATGAGGTTATTAATACAGGTCTTATCTTCTCGCTGTTTTTCTGCTTTTGTGTATTGCTAATTTCAATGCTGTTAAAGGATTTTGTCATGACTCATCTGAAGTTTTCCTCTGAACTTTACGATGATGTTTTAATTGCCTTTCTGGGTATATTAGCGGTCTTTATTATAAATTATATTTTTACAGTATTTAAGTCAACTTTGTACGGTTTACAAAGAATGGACATAGTAAGTATAATTTATGTGATAGTGTCAATACCCGGCACAGTAGGCTTAATCTTATTTTTACACTTTGGATTTGGGCTGAAGGGTCTTATATATAACAGTATTATCGTTGCATTTGTTACAGTTGTGTCTTATGCAATTTGTGTTTACAGAATACTACCACAGATGGTTATAGGGTTGAGGTTTGTTAACATGAAGATGTTCAAAAAATTGTGGAATTTTGGATTCAAGGTACAGATAGCAGGTTTTTCCGAATTTATAAACTATTCACTAGATAAGCTATTATTGGGTTATTTCATGAATATGTCTGTGGTGGCATTTTATCAGCTTGGTTCCAGGGTGGCGTCTACTACTTGCAGTCTTCCATCAGTGTTACTACCAGCCGTTGAACCTGCATCGTCAGAGTTAGATGCTGCAGAGGATACCAGGGCATTAAACAACCTTTACACGAGAGGCACAAAATACACTGTTTTTCTTGCATTCCCTCTGTCATTATTCGTTGCTACAAACGCAATGCCTATTATGCATTTCTGGATGGGGAAGTCCGGATATGAAAAGTCCGCTCTGGCAATTCAGATATTGATAATAGGGTATTCTTTCGTTCTGGCAAACAGTATTGGTAGGCTAATAGCAAGGGGTATGGGACTTCCACAATTCGAAATGGTTTCTGCCTTAATAATTCTAGGTCTGAATATTTTGCTCAGTGTTGTCCTCATTATCATATTTGGTTTTAACGGGGCTCTAATAGGGTCAAGTGTATCTGCTGTCGTAGGTTCACTATACTTTATGAATAGATTTCACAAACATATAAAAAGATCAATAATGTCTTTTTTAGGAGATGTGTATCTTAAACCCGTAGTTGCATGCATCTTTGCTTTTTTCCCACCGTTGGTTATTGGTTTTTTGTTTCACATTCTGGGCTTTTCTCCTTCCGGAAGAGTAGGTTTTCTTATATATCTCGGTCTGAAGGGGTCCGTATTCTCAGGAGCATATCTGCTTTGTATTTTTGCAGTCAAATACTTTGATGAATATGATATGAATGTTTTGCTTTCTATAATAAAAATGCCATTCGACAAGTTAATCTGGTTATTAAAAAAGTAGTTTATAATAATATCTGTCCAAACTACACTTTTAGGCAGGTACGTAAACAATAACACTGAAAACAATAAATATTAAAATTAGAAAAATTTATTTGAGACTATGCCTTCTTATACAACGAGATATCTAACGAAAGATGAATACGAAGGTTGGGATGAACTGGTATCACAGTCACCGGCATCTAGTATATTTGATACAACATCATGGCTCAATGCTTTATCCTCTGTTTTGAATAGTGATATCAGGATCTTAGGGGTATTTAATAAGGAAGAGTTAATTGGGGGTGTAGCATTTAATGCGATTAAAAGGTTTGGGTTTAAGATTGCAAAGATCCCTCCAATGAGCTTTTTCAACAGTTGCCATTATATCCAGAGTGACACACATCATAAAGATAGACTGGGGAGAAATATTCAGGATATTTTAATGTCAATAACTGAGAGATTACAAAATGATTTTCATTATATATTGTTAGCAAACCATCCTAAGTTTAAAGATATTAGAGGTTTTATATGGAAGGGTTGGAGGCAATATATACTTTATTCTTATAGGGTGCCACTTAACAATATAGATTTGTCATTAATATCAGCATCGAAGAGAAGGCAGGTAAAAAAAGCACAAAAAAAAATGATTGTAATTGAAGAAATTAAGGATGTAGTGCCTGTTTATGATGTCATAAAAGATACGTATCTCAGGCAAGGTGTAGAATGTCCGCTAGCCTTAAATGAACTCTCTGGAATATATGAAAGAATGGGAGATAATATGATGATATATGCTGCCAGGGAACATGGCAATGGTGATTACAAGGCAGTTATTATTTATGTTGTCGACTATAGAGGACAGTGTGTTTACAATTTGCTAAATGGGTTTAAACCTGATCTACCTGATACAGGCGCTAATACTCTTTTAATATGGGAAGGGATAAAGTTGTTTAAGGATAAAGGTTTTGAGTATTATGATTTGGGTGAGGCAGGAAGGTTGTCCAAGGCAAATTTTAAGGGAGAGTTTTATACTGATATAGTGCCATATTATCTGGCATCGAAATCTAATTTCCTGTTTTCAATTGCCTGGCACCTTTCTAAAGGAAAGATTGGACGGAACTAGAAATTATTTTAAAGATTGTACGGGTTCTTTCAAAACAGAAAAATATGGTAAAAAACAAAATACTCATTCTGGAAAATCATCGCCAAACACTAGTTGTTATAAGATCGTTGGCAAAAGCAGGGTATGATCCAATTGTTGGTTATCATAATCAGATTGGTGAAGAATTTGTTCTATCTTCCCGGTATACTAAAGAGACATGGTTTCATCCCAGTGTCAATGAAGAACAAAAATTTACAGAAGCCTTAGTATGTTTATTAAAAAAAAGGAGTGATATAGCTTGCATTTTTCCGTTAGGTGAAGCAAGCAGCAGGGCTCTTGCGCATAATTTTGATCAAATTAGTCGATTCTGTGGAATCCTAATGGCGAATCCAATTGCAGTTGAAACTTGCCTTGATAAAGCATTGACCTACAAACTTGCAAGTGAATTAAATGTTCCTTTTCCTGAAACAAGTGTGGTCACAAATTTTGTTGATATTAATGCTCAAATCGAGAAAATTGGATTCCCATTTATCTTAAAGCCCAGGACCAGTTGTGGATCTCTTTATGGGAAAAAGTGTATTATTTGCAATTCACCGGATGATTTTAAAAAATATTTTCCAAAATGGCCAGAAAAACATCAAGAGCTGGTATTTCAGAGAAAGGCATCGGGCCAACGTCATAACTGTATGTTTACGTCTTTCAAGGGAGAAATAATAAGTTACTTTGAGAATAAAGCTATTAGAACAGAAACTTATGATTATACAGGTTATGCAGTAGAGAGTGTTTCAGTTCGCCCTTCAGGCAAGCTTAAATATTACTGTGAATTACTGACGCGTAAGCTTGCTTATACAGGAATCGGCTTTGTTCAGTTTCACGTCGATGAAGAAGGAGGCTTTTCTCACCTTCTGGAATTTAATCCGAGAATGGGCGGTAGTCATGCATTGCCATATTTCTGCGGTGTAGATTTTCCAAAACAGGCAATAGACGTTCACCAATATTTGAGTGGAGAGATTGCATCACTACCACAATATTCAAAAGATTACAGGTTTGACATGCGCATCCATTGGTTGTTTGGGGATATAATCGGCATGTTAAAAGAACTGAAAAAGAAAGAGATTTCCATTTCTCAGGGAATTGTATGGGCACTTAGAATCATAATCACCCTTTTCAGGGCTCCCCACCATATGACATGGTCATGGATGGACCCTCTTCCTACTTTAGTTCTCTATAAGCAGGAGTTCCTGAATATAATTATGCATCGGCTAGACCGCCTGAGATCGCGTAAATTGGATAATTTCTAAGTTGATAAAAAATTTAACATGTATTAGAGAACCGAAAACCTTCATATTCCTGTTTAACTACTTTTTAATATTATGATAAAGGTTTCTGAAAAGAAGATATATTTTAGCTTTAAAGGAATTTGGTATAAAGATATCAAGCTCTTCTCTTTTCTTATCTGTCAATCGGACTTTATAATCCTCTGTTCCACGTAAGAAATCATACTCTGAATATCCGTTATTTATTGCATCTTCTATTACAAGGTTTGTCAGTATATTTCCCACACGCTCCCGGGTCCATTCCGGATCCCACCCTCCTTGATAGTAAAAGAGTTTGTTGTTATATTTGAATGTATACAATGCGGCCGCGTCCTTCACCTGTATCCTGAGAAAGTATAGTCTTAACATGTCTGATTTTAAAAATATTCTGGCGATATTTTTATGAAATTTCCTGACATTGCTTTTGGTAAAATTGCCTTTGTGTTTCACGACCATCCATCGTTTTTCGTGTAGTTCGAACAGCCGTTCCATGGCACTGTCAATTCCATCAGATTCCTCACATGTTATTACCTCAAAGCCATCATATTCCTTTTGTAAATTGCGCCTCTTTCTCTTTATCGTGTTCCTCGCATTTCCACTTAATGAAGAATAATAGTCTTCGATTCGGGTTGGTAAAGGTATATAGGGGCAAACCTGAGAAATTTCTGATTGAAATGGTCTGTTTTCCATAATCTCTCTAAGCAATTTACCGGTTAAAGAAGAGATGGGTATATTGCTTAAAAGGCATAAATCCCACTTAATTTCCTGAAACAGGTAATCGACTATTGCCTTAAGAACTTCCACTTCTCTCCCTTTATTAATGATGAAGTCAAGGTGGTCGGAAGAGATGGGCATCGTTCCCAGGAATCGCATATATTTTAAGGCTGTAATGCCGACTAACTTCTTCTTATCCATACATAATGGTGCAATACCAATCAATTTTTCAGTTTCGTCATATACTGTCAGGAGGAAGAGTTGCTTGTTATCCATAAAACATTCCCACCAAGTGTACATCCACTCCCAGGTAAGAAAAACCGTGTCACTTCTGCTCTTTTTCAAGAGAGAAGTCCAATCTTCTTTTAGTTTTGAAAATTCATTTTGGGTATTAACTTTTTTAATTGATAACATTGATAACTGGTCGATCTTTTAATAAAAGATAAGTTTGCAATTCTTTAGACTTAGGAAAAAATGCTATTTGTCTCGTAATTTCAGGTAGTATGGATGTATAAAATTTGTGGAAACTGAGACGATCAAAAATGTGAATCCTATGATAAACGAGAATCCGAAAGGAATTGTCAGTTTAGTAAATAAATTCCAGGAGTATTCGATAAAGGTAGAAGAAACCCACATTGTTAAGCTTATACCGATTCCAAATACCAGTGGTAAAATGGTAGCTGAGAAAAATGATAACAGTGACGTGAGCGGAGCTGCCTGCTTTATTAACCAGATAAGAATAGTTACAGGGACTATATACCTGCTGCCAATTACGATAACCGTCATTACTATTGGATTGGCCAGGACTGATCCAAGAATAAATCCATCTCGCAGTTCAAATATTTTCAAGTCAAATTCATTTCCGGGAAAAAGATAAAGTGGCCAAATCACAAGCGTTGCCATGCTCCTTTTTGCTACAACTGATGATTTTTAAATACTTAACCCGTGAAAAATTGTTTATGAGTGGAGATTTCAATTTTAATCTTTTAAAGATTATTTAGTAATGAGTGGTTGCTGCACTTTTTAGTAGGATATAGGGATAATGATAGTATTGCAACCAGGAAAAAACAATATCTTTTTCTCGTCTTGGTTTAAATTGATTTTGACCTTTTTAATTGACGGATGTTGTCCTCCCACCTAAAATAACCTTTGTTCATGATCCTGCCTCCAATACCGCCCAAGACGAAACATCATATGTGAGTGGATCGAAATGAATAATAACTTTTTTCATGAAGTTTTTATAAATAGATTTCTTACCAGAAAGTTTCTAAAGATTCAGAGTACCTTCAAGAACGTGGCATATACACAAATCTCAATAAGAATAATTATTCTAAATTATGAAGAAAGATGGAATCATATTTTCAGGTACGATTCTGCTTGGTATGATCTTGGTTTTAGCGGGATTAGTCATTCCACCGGATAAAATGGTACCGATTATAGGTAAGTACTATGCGTACACAGAACTGGATGCTGCTATAAGGGTGGCATATGTTCAGAAAATAAGAGTGTTGGAAATAGATATTATTATCATTGGTATTATCATTTCAGGTGCCGCATTCAAGATCTCTTACCTGATGAAGGAATTGACAAAATTAATAGATTCTATAAAAAGGGAGAATAAACGAACAGCAAAGACCTTGCTTATTCTTGTTTCAATCTATTTTCTGTTTTCTAGTCTGGTTACGTTCGCGCCGGAGATACTGAGCATGCAATACAATATTTTGTATAAAAATGGCCTGACAGATGAAGAAAAAAGAGGGATGGTTGAGGGAGAGTTTTATGAATTTATCAGGAGGTGTAGGCAATTAATTCCTGAGGACGCGCATGTGCTTTTACTTGATAGCACAAAACACAAACACGGTGTCACCAGCTACTATCTTTACCCGCGCAAACTTTACTTCAATCAATCAGACGTTACCACTATTGATGGGATTAACAATGATTGGATCAAGGAAAACAATATTACATGGTACATTAATTATGCTCCTGTCAACTTTGATCTTAATCATGCAGAGATAGGAAAAGTAGAATAAAGTATTAGTCTACTCAAATTGAGGAGGATGGTATAAAGAATAGACATCGGGTTGAGTATAATAAGATAACTGGGCATTTTTCCATTCATCAAATCTTTTTTTCAGTTCCGAAACGACGTCCTTGTTCTCTAATGCATGATTGACTTTTTCCAGTGGATCGTTTTCTAAATTATAGAGCTCCAACTCTTCTCCCGGATAGCTCCTCAGTAATTTCCATGGCCAGCGGATTATTCCATCTTGCCGTTTCATTGCATCACAGTAGAGGTAAACATACTTCCTCGCCTTGCTGAATGGTGAGATACCTTGAAAGCTATAAGGCTGCGAAATATTTAATACATCCAGGATCCCACTCGTCAAATCAATATGACTCACAGGAAAGGAAATGGTTGCTGGCTTAATGTTGGATTTTTCTGGGGGTTTTATTAGAGCAAATGTTCGTGTAACTTCATCGTGCATTGGGCCAGCATGATTTGGGTAGCCGTGTTCATAAAACGCTTCGCCATTGTCACCTACAACCATAAACAAACAATCATCCCAAATTTGTTCTTCTTTTAAAAACAAGACGAAATTCTCTATCAATTTATCTACATTATAAAATGCATTCAGATATCTATTACGGACAATTTCCATGTTTTTTCTGGGCCAGGCACCAAACAGACCTTCAAATTCTCTCATCGGTTGGAAAGGCATTTCAGCCTCTTCTGATAAATAGTAGCTATAGTGAGTATTTTGTAAGTTCATCCCCAGGAAAAACTGCTTCTTATCGCGTAGGTTCGCAACCCATTGGCGAGCAACTTCTAATGTTTCTGTATCAGGAATTGATCCAACCGTTTGGATTTTCTTTGCAAATACAGCAAAACCATCGTCCTTCTCATCTAAATATGTTTTTCCCTGATGATCTGGAGCATGGTAAAAGAAATCAACTCCCGGATTTTTCATCCAGTTGATCATTCCGCCCCATGTCTCGTTCTGTGAAGTAATATAGGCAGTTTGATATCCCAATGCCTTAAACACCTCAAATACAGATTTTCCCCGATGCGGTGAATTATGTTTAAATCTATAGAATTTTGGTGATCTTAAAGGGAATTGTGAGTGCCAGAAATTTACATCCGCATAAATGGAGTGTGACGAAACGGCGTAAGCCCGCTCAAAAAAAATACTTTGAGGAATCAGCGATGCCAGATAAGGAACAGGAGATGGTTCATATTTGGCTAAATCATGGCGCATTGATTCTATACATATAACAATAGTTGGAGCTTCAATTGAATGTCCTTTATAATTTATTTTCCGTTGTTTGGGAATTAATGAATAATCTCCTACTACATCAATTTTCTTGTATTTTGTCAGTGAAGAACTTGTCATGGTGATGATGCCGTTCTTCTGATATTGGCATGGTTGCTTCAACCAGACATTAAATACTATAATATATACAATTGCCGCCACACCAAGTAGCTTAAACATTTTAGGAGAAAAGAAGCAGTTTGTTCGACGAAAAGTTTTCAGAAGACCCCATTGGGTTATGGACAATACACCAAAAACAGTCACTATGATGATTAAAAGCAAGGATGGGGAGAACCGTTTCAGGTGCCATGACAAATAACCTAACTGCTGAAATCCGAATATTACTAATTCTCGGTTAAGGAATTTTTCATTGAACCATAAATAATACAAATTTGTAATTTGCAGCCATCCTGCTATACCGAAGCATGTCCATAGGCAGGTTTTTAGCACTCGCCGAAAAAAAATATATTCACTTTTGTCTACGAGAAGAACGGTGAAATTATAACAAGCTAATATGCAAAACCATATAACACCTCCTTGCAGAAAAAGACTAAGGAGTTCTATAACATCCAGGGACCTACTTTTTTCTAAATGTCTAAAGCTGAGAGTGATGAAAACTCTAAAGTTCTCACGGCTGCAATTAAATACCTTGAAAAGCACCACAGCCTCTATAGAGCTTAGAATGAAAGCGATGGCAGCATTGCCCTGCCAATTGATTTGCAGTACTACTGCCTTGAGCATGGAGATGATGTTTTTTGCCTTTTTCATATTATATGCTAATGTTGGTTATGTATGAGAGAAAGAAACGTTCCTGTCAGTGTTATTGATTGTGAGTTTTTGTGGGTTGTTCAGGTAGGTGATAGGACTTTACTTTTAAACTAAAAGGAAGATTAAAACAAATATCACAAAATGTCAACTTTTTTCATTTTCGGTATCCAATCCTTAAATTGGCAATTAAGTGTTCTCTGGAATGTTTTGTCTGCTATAACCATTTGATTAGATATGTACCAAAACTCAAATGCTAAGGACAAGATTGGAGAATGAGAAAGTGGTAAACAATACTGGAATATGGTTCACCTTTGATTTAGAATGAATGCTCTTGTCGTATCAACGTACAGACTGTGCCAGAAACTTACATAAAGAATCCTTATCATCCTGAAACAAGTTCAGGGTGACAGTACAGTGTTCTTTCAATAGATACCAGCTTATATTTAAAAACTCACACAAAATGCAATGTTAATAGTTAAACTGATTCTTTCAATTCTGGCTATTTACCTTATAGGGTTTGCTGTCCTCAAGTATGCTTTACCGGATGTAAGGCGGCACGTCTTGGAGAAACTGGCATTGTCTTTTGGCCTGGGTACCGGCGTAATCTCCCTGGTTATGGTCTTAATGTTTCACGCGAAAATTGAGGTTGACCGGACTAATTTGTTTTTGTTCTTTGCTCCTGTTTTGATTGGTTTTTTCTACGCGGAGAGTAAGCTGAGACTCAGACGGAATAAATCGAAATCAGATGTTCGCTCCTCCACTCCTTTTCTTCCAAAAGATCTTAACCTTTTAGAGATATTTTTAATCGTAATAATTGTGGCGAGTGTTGGGCTGGTTTCCTTTCAGGCCCTGTACAAGCCGATGTTTACCTATGATGCGATGTCGATATGGGCATTAAAGGCAAAAATCTTTTTTAAGGAGCAGACGATTTTTACAGATGATTTTTATAATCCAGATCGTCTGCATTATCATCCAAAATATCCGTTATTGATGCCATTAGTAGAAAACTGGATTTATCATTGTCTGGGATCTGTTAATGACAAATTGGTAAAGATAATCTTTCCGCTCTTTTATATTTCCCTGATATCGATATTTTATACTACACAGAGAAGATTTTTTCCACGACAGTACTCATTGATTTTCACCGCGTTATTAGCAACAATACCGGCCTTTGTTCGCTCAGATAAAGCTGGTGCCGTTTTTTCAGGCAATGCGGATATACCACTGGCATTTTTTTATACAACCGGCGTAATTAATCTATTCTGTTGGATGAAAGAGAGAAAGAGAGAAGATTTATTCATTAGCGCCATTTTCTCAGGTCTGGCAATATTTACAAAAAATGAAGGATTGGGTCTCTTCACTGTTACTGTTTTTTGTTTATCTCTTTTTATTCTATTCAATTCTAAAAAAGGCGTTGTCAGGCAAAATATTGAGTCTCTTTCTACATATATAATAATTCCAATGTTGATAGTATCGCCATGGTTGCTCCTTTCAATGGGAATGCCTACATTTGTGGAAGATGAAAACTATCCAGGGCATCTTACGATAGCGACTGTAATTGCGAATATACCCAGAACACCGACGATCTTGTCATCATTTTACCTTGAATTTATGGATATCAGACGATGGAATATATTCTGGATATTGTTTAGTGTGGCAGTGATAGGCGGTTTTAAATTTGTGATAAAATCTTTAATTAAATACCTATTCTTAATACTAATACTTGATTTTTGCTTATTTGTGCTGGTCTATATAATTACACCATGGAATGTCAAAGAGCTTATCTCGTGCAGTATAACAAGGCTCGTCATCCAAATAACTCCAATTGCAGTTTTCATCGTTTCTAAACAGATGCGAATGGTTCTGGATTACAGGAGCGGAAGGTCTTGATCACGCGCAGCTTCTGTGAAATTGTTAAAACCTTGACTTTATTCCATAGTTGGATTAGATTTAAACAGATGACTTTTTGGTCTTTATATTTTGAGAGATATTTGCAGAAAATGGAGAATTATCCATTATCACGTTAGGAAATAATTAGATGACAGTTGAAACAAATGAAAATTACAAATCCGGGTTTGTTACGATATGGGGGCGGCCAAATGTGGGCAAGTCCACGCTTCTTAACAGGCTTGTAGGTGAAAAGGTGGCAATAGTTACGCCGAGGCCGCAAACTACAAGGAATAGGATTTCGGGGATTTGCGAAACGGAAGAGGGGCAGCTTGTGTTTCTTGATACGCCGGGAATATTGAAACCAAAACAGAAACTGGATGAGTATCTGGTTAAGTCTGCACGCTCCTGCCTCAGAGATGCTGATGTGGTCCTGTTTGTTGTAGATGGTACCACACCTCCGCACAGCGATGATAAACGTGCTGCGAAGCTGATACGTAATGTTGATAAGGATATATTGCTTGTAATCAACAAATTAGATGCTGCAGATATACCGAATCTCGATGCAATTATTGCGGAATATAAAAAGCTTGGAGATTTTGTAGGTGGTGTTGCTGTTTCTGCCATAACACAGATCAATATTCCGATACTGATCAAAAAGATATTTGAACTGATGCCGGAGAACCCCGCGTACTATCCGGAAGGCACCGTAACAGACCTGCAGGATAAGCTGGCAATTGCTGAGCTTATCCGTGAACAGGTACTGTTGTCTGTAAGGCAGGAGATACCGCATGGTGTGGCTGTGGTGGTAAAAGAGTTTGTGCCAAGAAGCGAAGAGCTTGATTATATATCAGCAAATGTATATGTGGAGAAACAACGCCATAAATTGATTGTTGTCGGCGGGAACGGGCAAATGCTGAAAGAGATAGGAAGGAAGTCGCGGGAAGGCATACAGGAACTTTTAGGTAAAAAGGTTTATCTGGATCTCTGGGTCAAAGTCAGCGAAAATTGGAGAAAAGATGAAGCGGCATTAAGTCGCTTTGGATATAAGTGAAGGAACATTTAAATGGTGAACAATAGATTTTGTGCAAGGATTATAGTTTCTGTTGTAGCACTTTGTCTCGTTGTCGGATTACTCGGTATACCAGACTCTTTTGCAAACCAGCCGTGCTTTAAATGTTGTGGAACTGGGATATGGCATGTAGACAACAAAATGCCCTGTAGCGGGAAGAGTTGTAATTATTGCATAAAATGTAATGGTTGTGGAGGCTCTG
>Ga0233430_1002659_pt1 | contig 19828 bp, 15 predicted proteins | sample SI_118_April2016_2_FD_179883 | JGI IMG/M metagenome (GOLD analysis project Ga0233430, IMG submission 179883) | Seawater microbial communities from Saanich Inlet, British Columbia, Canada - SI_118_April2016_150_MG | ecosystem: Environmental > Aquatic > Marine > Inlet | place: Canada: British... | reverse complement strand
CTCATCTCAATCATCTCGTGCCTCCGTCAAATCCTGTATTGGAATTTTATATCACACTACACATGATGTCAAATAGAATTAAGCTCCCCTGTCTCCGTTTAAATACGCTCAAAGAATACACGAAATCTAAATATTTTAAATAGCCCGAAAGGGTTAATGGCACTAATTTTTGAGTGATGTTAAAATATATCGAATCAAGATGGAAAATGAAGATATTATGTCAAAAACCACCAATCATCAAAACGTACCTCTGAACCCCCTTAAGTGGTACAAAAAATTGGCTACAAAAAAGGGCAGGATTGAAGCCGGAGCCTTTTTGGTCGAAGGGCCGAGAGCTATTAGCCAGATTGCCAGTGGATTCTCGCAGGAAATCAGTGAGATTATAGTCAGCGATGATCACTTGGCCTCTCCTTATGTTAACTATCCATGCAGAATTGTAACGGAAACACAGCTCAATTCGATTGCCAGTACAAAAACGCCTCAGGGAATTATTGCCGTTGTTCGCCTGCCGGCAGACATTTGTTCCGATGAATTACCTCGTGACATTGGTTCAAAGGTATTGCTGCTCGAAGATGTTCAGGACCCGGGCAATGTAGGCACCATCATTCGCACAGCTGCGGCTTTTGGTTTTAATGGGATCATTCTCTCGGAAAAGTGCGCTGATCCGGTATCCCCCAAGTGCGTTCAATCAACAGCTGGTGCGGTTATGTCAATCTGGATCAGGCGAACATCCGGTTATTTACCGTTGGCAGGAAGTCTCAAAGAACAAGGATATCAACTGGTTGTTGCAGACGTAAATGGTTCGGAGAGTCCTGCAATCCTCAATAGCACAGGTGATCTTGTGCTTGCGTTAGGGAATGAGTCAATTGGTCCCTCTGAATCATTGTTGAATTTGGCTGATAACATAGTCTGTGTTCCCATCGATAATGAAAAAGTGGAATCGCTCAATGTAGCGGTCTGCGGCGCAGTTTGTATGTATTTAAGTTCAATGCAGTAAGATGATAGCGCCACAGACCTCAAAGTATCACAATATGTCAAATTAATTCGTGTAATATGTCAAGCTCTTTCCCCATGGTGTCATCACCGATTGCTCGCATTTCTGCGTCAAAATAGGTTGAAAATTCTTCGAATAGATCCTCATATTCTTCAGATATTGTTAGTGGCATTGATTGACGTTCCCATCGGCCCAAAGTAGTCTCAGGCCATGGCGGCATGCAGATTCCGGTCTCATCATCGATGATGGGGTCCCAAGGCTCAATCCAGTTATCATGCTCCCGCTCATCTATAATCCAGTTAACAAGCAGGTCCGCATATCTTGACAATAAAACCCCTTTTCTTATACCCGTATTATCGAAGAACTCCGGCAATTCATTTTCAAGATCGATGCTTGTTTCCGAACTACTGTTTTGGCCATTTCTGTCTTCATAATTTACAACGAGAGTCAGGTTGTTATTTGATGAAGTTCTGTTCAGTTTTAGTAACACAAGACCACCTTTGGTTTCACCTCCAACAGTTTTCGATGGGAATAGAGTGTTAATTTTCATCAGCTCGTCGGTGGATTCATTAGCTTCGGGACTCCCATAAACAGTTGCGATTTCCCAGCCTTTGGTTTCCAGAGTTAGTTCCAGGTCGAACACCAAAGGAGTGACCATGTACTCAAAGTCATCATCCATTCGTTCCCGGAACTGATTTGCAGAGTGAACAGAATAGTAGTTGGCTCCCCGTATTTTGGTGATATGTTCGATAAGTTCGGTGTTGAAATCCAACCCAATACCTATAAATGTGGTGTGGAGTTGGTCATCAGCGTTATTATCGGTCATGCCAAGTAATCCATACTCGCTGGTATCCCCCGTGTTAGGCATTGCGTCAGTAAGAAATATAATTCGGTTCTCATATTCGGATTGATCGATATCCAGAAGCTCATCGAATAGATCTGTTCCCACACTCATTCCGGCAGCCATGTTAGTGCTGCCTCCTGCGGTTATGTCAAGAATATGATCTTCGATTGCTTCCATATCCGTCTCGCCGACCAGGTTCATTGGCTTGGCGAGATACGCGCCGTCGTTGAATAACACCATACCGAAGCGGTCATCATCTTCGAGATGACCAAGTAGAGATGCAACTGCCTCGGTGGCTATTTGCATCTTGGTATTTCGGAAATCCTCTTCGGAGCCGTCTTTCTCGATCATGTTGCCCATACTGTCATAGTAATATCTATCGAAGGGTGATCCCATCGATCCCGATACATCCAGAACGATGACCAAATTGAGATTCTTACGGGCGAAGTTGCTTTCTTTCATACCGGAGTTCAATCCCACGGCAAGATAATATTCCTTCTCGCCGCTGAAAGGATCTTCGGTAACCGCATAAGTATAGGAAGGGCAGAACAGACTGTTGCATTCGCCGTTATTACCGGTATCAAAATAGTAGTCGTAAAATAGTCCTTCATAGGTAACATCGGTGGGAAGAGGTACATGGCCGTTTTTAATGTTCTCTCGGAAGTTGTTGATATCCTTGGAACCACCAACTGAGAATCCGATATTGGCAGATGACCCCATCGTAGCTTCTGCAGCTGCGTCCATGGTGTACTTTTCAGTTGGCGCCATTGGAGCTGGCGCGGTCATTGGTGCAGCCGTAGATGTGGCTATTGCGGCTATTCCACCGATTCTGGCGGAGGGATCGTATTGCCAATCATCAACTTTATCCAATGTTGATGCGCGTGGAAGTGTAGGTGGAGTCGGAGGTGTGGGAGGCGTTGGCGGAACTATCGAGCCATCCTGATATTGCCAGTCGTCAACTTTGGCCACATCCGAATTTGTTGGCGATGGGATTGGTGACACACCGTTTGTTAAGTCGCTTTCTACGCACGCTGTGGTTAACAGTAATGCAAACAGTAGCATGATGCTCAAAAAGCTGTAGAATTCGCGTTTTGAGCTGTTGCCTTTGGGTGATCCGTTTATTTGGTTCATAAGTTCCTCCTCTTTAAGAATCTCTAAATCTAAGACGCTGTTCAGAAACAAAATGCTCGGATTACCTGCGTTTAACCCGTAGTATTTTGGTAACGACCTAACCTTTTTTGTTTTGTTGCGTTATATGTTTTGTAACCGCGGTTAGGAAAGATGGTCTAAAGAATTTGAAAGGAGGAATCAATAATGAGAAAGAGATTGTCAGGAGTAGTTGCACTGTTAATGGCGCTGATGGTTTTAGCTTCGGCTGCTGTTCCGGCATTGGCAGACGGTGATAAGGAAACAGGCGCAGGTGAGAGTAACTCGAAAACAACTTTCAGTGCGTTGAGTATCCGCGCCCCCAGAGTGGCCTTTGTAGGTCATGAGACTAACCTAATGGTTTTCGAGAGGGAAACCCAGAATCCTGTTGCCGGGGCTGGTGTTTGGGCTGTTACATGGGACGAGGCTAGGACATTGCGTGGTGAAGTGGCTGCCATAAAATCTAATGATGCTGTTGCTGCGCAAGCATACGACTATGAATCTATGTGTGATCTCTATGGTGAATTCCTGGGCAAGACAGATGATGATGGACAATTGAACCATGTTTTTGATGAAACCGGGAAACATTTCCTTGTAGCTGTAAAAGATGGGTATTATCCTGGATTTTCCCCTCTTACGGTCAGGACTATACCTCGCGCTCTGGGCATCAAAGCCCCCAAGGTTGCCGGTGTTAGCGAAGATGTTACTATGACGGTTTATCAGAGACTGACTCATGATCCGATTGAAGGAGCAGGTGTATGGGCATTTTCGAAGGATGATGCGGAGACCGTAAGAACAGAGGTTACAAATATCAGATCCGAGATTAAGACTGATGCTCAACAATACGACTATGAATCTTTAATGAATGCTTATGGTGAATATTTGGGACGAACGAACAGCGAAGGTCAGCTGATGCATGCGTTTGACCAGACAGGAAAGTATGTTTTGGTGACCTGGAAGATGGGCTACTGGCCTGGCTTCGGCTCGATCAATATCAAAGATCAACGTCCCGCTTTAGCCATACGAGCACCCAGATATTCCCAGATTGGGCAGGAGATCACCATGACTGTCTGCGAAAGGCCTAATCAGCCTGGACTGGCAGTATCACCGATTTCCATGGACAATGCCGTTAAAGTGCCCTCTATCGTGACTGAAACCGGTTTGATGGCCGTGTCGGCGGAAAAGGTAAATCCTGTGAAAATAAGGCCAAACGAGATCGATTTTGAGGCAGTATGCAATCCGGTTGAGGGAGCAGGTGTCTGGGCTATTCCACGCGATGATACCGAAAGCCTGAAAAAGGAAATCGAAGATAGAGTAACAAACAGTGAAATTGCCTCAACAGAATACGATTATGAGTCATTGCTAAATTCCTTCGGCGAATTCCTTGGCAGAACGGATAGCCAGGGCAAACTGACTCATGAGTTTGATGAGGGTGGCAACTATGTCTTGGTTACATGGAAGCAAGGATATCGTCCCGGATTTGCACTGCATACCGTTAAATCGGTTCCCAGAGTCCTCTCGATCAAGTCGACTAGGGTAGCTCCGGTTAACCAGACTGTAACGATGACTGCTTTTGAAAGGAATACACATAATCCAGTTGCTGGTGCGGATATCTGGGCCTTCTCCTGGGACCAGTCGGAATCGGTTAGAGGCGCACTTTCAGATATTGAAGGAATGGAAGATGTTGGCTCACAGGAATTGGATTATGAATCCATAGCCAGCGGTTTTGGCGGAATGTATCTGGGTGAGACAGGGGACAACGGTGAAATGGTCTATGCTTTTGGTGATGCCGGAAGGTACCTTCTATTGGTTCTCAAAGACGGATACTGGCCGGGGTTCGGGCAGATAAAGATTAGAGATCTCCAGCCAATAGAATCCACCGAGATCGAGCAACTTGTAATACAGCAAGTTCAATAGTTGCCAACAAAATTCTTATGATAGTGGGTGCAGGTCCATTATGAAAAGGGCCTGCACCCGTTATTTATGGAATGAGTTCTTTGATAGAAATTCCATCTTGTTTGAGGGTTTGCACTATTGTATGAGTCTTAGTCAGTAAGTCAAAATAGTAAACAAGAAATGAAAAAAAGAATCGTAACTTTTGCAGCTTTGGCCATTGGCGCTATCTTCAGCTATATCTCCATTATTTGTGTAATCTCAGGATTCATGATTGCCAAACTATGTGGCGGTAGAAAAGATGGTGCGCCAGGTAACGTAAGATCGATTGTGATTCCTATGGGATCTTTCAAATTACACCTGCATCACTGGATAGTCTTTTCACTTATGATGCTTTTAGGATTGGCTAAAAGTATCTTTTTCTACATCCTGCCCGAAGTGTTTTACGGGTTGCTATCGGGTTTGGCATGGCAGGGCGTTTACTGCTACAACGATTGGCACAGAGTGATATACAGAACATCGTCCAATCGTTGAGCATCTTCTTTTCTTCGCGCCGTCTATCCCTAGTTTCCCCTTGTATTCATGATCTTCATCTGTATTCGCGGTTGACCCGATCGGTAGAATCTTGTATCATAATTTCATAAATATTTGAATATTAACTCTTCGAGCTGTTGCGTCTAAATCCTGCAATGAGCAGGACATGGTGTACAGACGGTGGACCAAAGGTCCCGAGGGCGCAGGTAGAAATGCCTGCACCTCCCATGTTAGGAAAGGAGAGTAGATGAAACATAAGTTATACTATGCGAGCGCCCATCGAAGCGATGTGGCGCTTTTGTTTTGTCCTCCGTTCTCTTCCATCTCTCTTTGTCTAATTGGGCATGCTATTGCTACTGGATAAGACTCAATTCCGGTTACCTATTTAGGGTTGAAATGCGAAAAATACTGTTCCACAAGCAAAATCACTCAGGAGCCGCGCACAGGTTCGGTGTTGATGATTTTCACCATGGGGGCTACTTGATAGCCATAAACCAGCTATCAAGTAGCCCCCGCTCCTACAGACACTCATTTTATACAGTGGTGCTTTTGAAGGAAATCCATTGTGAATAAGCAAGCGAATTGGGAACAGATTTGGGATCGGCGGATGGAACGCAGCCTGCGTAAATGGGATGACGAAGAGTTCTGGTACGAACGCACGCGGTCTCGCGGATATGGTATCAAAACAAGTGACTATACAGATCAGCTTCTGTCTAGAATGGATCTGTCAACAGATCGATCGGTTTTGGATATCGGTTGCGGCGATGGCGCGATTTCGGTTCGATTAGCAAAACAATCAAAGCAAGTGTCGGCTCTTGATTTCTACCCAAGCTATCTTGGATCACTGACACTGAGGACCATGGCTAACGGATTAAGCAATCTGAAGTTTCTGAATATCGACTGGTTTCAGGCTCAAATCGGTATGGAAATTGAGCCTCATGATATTGTTCTCGCCTCCCGATTTCGCCGCATGAGCCCGTTGCGCAGTTTTCTGAATCTGATGAACTCAGCATCCCGATATCAGTGTTATTTGACTTGGACAGTCGAATATCGGGGTATGGATGCATCCATCTGTGAAATTTTGGATCGGGAGTATTACCCGTTACCGGATTACAGCATCATTTGCAATATGCTTGAGAGCATGGGGATATCATCAAGTGTGGAGGTTTTTAAAGTCACCGAATTACATCGTTTTGAGAGTGAAAGTGACGCTGTTGATAATGCAGCGAGGGGATACAAAGTGGAAACTAACGATACCAACGCACAAATAGCATCGCTGGTGAAAAGCAATTTAGAAGTGAGGGATGGTTTTTGGTGGCAGGAATCCACCGTGAATTGGGCACTTGTCAGGTGGGATAAGTAAAAATACATAAATAGCTCAACAAATTCTCCGAGCCACTGCTCCTAACGCTGACGCCATGGAGAGTGGACGATAGGGTATAGCTGGAAACGGCGGTGCCTCCCGTGGTTGGAAAGGGGATTGAATGGAAACTATTACTCAATATGAACATGTCTATTTAATTGAAGGTGCACTCTTAGCGATTTGCAGGGCTCCACCCGAATTTGTCGAGCTATTGGAGCAATTATGATGAACATTGATAAAAGGAGAAAAATGAAAAGAAAATTACTAACAACTCTATTGGCTTTAACCATGATAATATCAATGATCGGAATGGTCTCCGCATGCGATTCCGATGATGAAACTGCATCGGAGCCAACAGTGCCTGCTACTGAGGCCGAACCAACTGAATCTGAAGAACCCACTGCTGCTGAGGAGCCATCTGGAGATGAAACTTCGGAAGAATCTGGCCGACTAAAAGTAGCTACTACCACTAGCTTGGATAATACCGGTCTCTGGGAGACGTTGGAACCCATGTTCGAAGAGGAAAACGATGTTGACCTGGATATCGTTGCTGTCGGCACCGGCATTGCTCTGGAATACGGCCGCAATGGGGATGTGGATGTTATTACCGTCCACTCGAAAGCCCGTGAGATCGAATATGTGGAACAGGTCTATGGCGTGGAGCGCGTGCCCTTTGCCTACAACTATTTCCTCATCGTAGGACCTGAAGACGATCCGGCGGGCATTAAAGGAATGTCACCTGAAGACGCCTTCACGACCTTGTTCGAATCCGGTGAGGGAACCTTTATCTCCCGTGGTGATGACTCAGGAACTCACGGCAAGGAAAAGACTATCTGGGCTAACGCCGGATTCGAGTATGAGGAAGTCCAAAGTGCTGGTAGTTGGTACCTCGAAGCTGGCAGTGGCATGGGTGCAACCCTGGTAATGGCTGATGAGAAACAGGGTTATACAATAACCGACACAGGCACTTACCTTGCTTATAAGGGCGACCTTGCTCTGGTGCCCATAGTAGATGAGGGTGATACGCTGTTAAACGTATATTCCGTAATCGTTGGAACCAATACTGAGATGCCGCAAATGGCACAAAATCTGGTTGACTTCCTTGTCTCAGACAAAGTACAGAAAATAATGGGCGATTTCGGTTTTGCGGAATATGGGATGGCCCTATTCACCCCGTGTGCTGGACCTATTGCTCCGTGTGATAACTAATAAGGTGGCTCGATAATTTGATTTGGGACGCTTTCGTTGAGGCTTTGCGCCTCATCTGGAATCTTGACCACGAGGTCATGGAGATAGCCTGGAGGTCGCTGCGAATTGCGGCGACCTCCAGTGCTATCTCGTTTTTACTGATTGCTCTGCCTCTGGGAACGCTGATACATTTCAACCGTTTTCCCGGCAAACCGCTGGTCATCAGCACTATTCAAACCCTTTTTGCCATGCCCGCAGTGGTTGTCGGGTTGCTGACATATGATTTACTGTCCAACAAAGGAGCATTTGGTGAACTGGGATGGTACTTGACTCCAGATGCAATTGTGTTCGGGCAAACCTTGTTGATCACGCCGGTTATGCTGGGACTGGTGATATCTGCACTGAACGGTGTGGACAAGTCCATCCCAGAAACTGCCACAACCATGGGCGCCAGCCGATTGCAGACTTATCTTATCTCGATACGCGAGGCACGTTTCGGCATTCTTACCGCACTGGTAATGGGCTTCGGGCGGGCGATATCTGAAGTAGGCATCTCCATTATGGTGGGTGGGAATATCCGGGGCTATACCAGAACGCTAACCACTACAATCACGCTAGAGACGCAAATGGGAGAACTTGAACTGGCGCATGCTCTCGGAATTATCTTGATATTACTTGCATTTGTTATCAACCTGTCACTATTGTCTCTGCAATATAGGGAGTCCAAATGGCTATCTTGGATTTAATCGACATAACTCAGCAATTTAAGGATGGTTACAGCCTCAAGGCGGTAAATCTGTGTGTCGATCAGGGCGATGTATTTGCCCTGATCGGTCCGACTGGCGCCGGAAAGACGACTCTGATACGGATAATAGATCTGCTCGATTGGCCGATGTCGGGACAAATTATTTTCGGGGGTACGGACGTAACCCGTTCCAAGAGGGAGCGGCTCAAGGCTCGCCGCAGGATGGCCTACGTACAGCAACGGCCGACCGTCTTCGATATGAACGTATACGATAATGTCGCCTTGGGACTAAAATGGCGGCGCGTTCCTCGGAGCATTATCCGGGGGAGAGTTGAGCATGCCCTGGAACTGGTGGGATTGGCCGACTATCAGAAACGTAATGCCAGAACGCTATCCGGCGGGGAGACACAACGTGTAGCCATTGCGCGAGCACTGGTAACGGGGCCGGAACTTCTGCTCCTGGATGAACCAACAGCAAATCTGGACCCGGTTTCCACGGAAAAAGTTGAATTGATACTGGAAACCATTATACAAGCAAGACAAACCACTATGGTCATGTCCACCCATGACCGCTCTCAGGGCCAGCGGCTGGCCAATAAGATGGGAGTGTTGATCGATGGGGAGATTCTTCAGATCGGAACGCCAGCCGAGATGTTCCGCTCACCGACTCGCAAACGTGTGGCCGATTTCGTCGGTGTAGGGAATATGCTGGATGGAGTGGTAGGAGAGAGAATTGACGAAAGCCTCGTGAACATACAAATAAATGGAAATACCTTACAGGCAATCTCGGACTTTGAAGAAGGAGCAAAAGTATGGACACTTGTGAGAACAGAGGACGTCACCTTTTCACTTCAAGAAACCTCCACGAGTGCCAGAAATACGTTCAACGGACCTATTACCCGCATGACACCTGTAGCAACATTGGTGCGAATAGAAATTGACTGTGGATTTGCTCTGGTGGGTGTGGTAACTGCTAAAACAGTATCAGAGATGGGGTTAGAAATTGGTACTGTTTTGTTCGCTTCTTTCAAAGCAACGGCTATACATGTAATCCACAGGCAAAGCCATGACTAGAACCTGCGGCGTTTCTTGCCACCACCCTTAAAGCCACCCTTTTTACCTTTGAAAGGCGGACTTGACAAAGTAATGTCCATGGTCCGACCATCTAACATCTGATCTTTGAGGTTATCAATTGCAGCTTGGCCTTCTTCTTCCGAGTCCATCTCAACAAAACCATATCCTCTGGATACGCCGCTACGCTTATCCTTCATGATCTTAACTGAGGTAACCTTTCCGAATGCCTCAAACTGCTCCTGCAGTATTGTCTCGGTGATATCACCCGATAGATTGCCGACATATATGTTCATTAGCTCGTCCCTTTCATTAGCTTTTGCGTCACTACATTTGACATTCTATCCACACCGAAAAAGGGGGCATGCAATCACAGCCCCCCCCTTTTTCTTTATATATTAGTTGATATTAATGTATTCTTAATAGCTACTGGTTGGCTTGGAAGACTTGTAGCAGTCTCTGCAGTATACGGGCCTGCCTTCACGGGGCTCGAATGGAACCTCTGTTTCAGTGCCGCATTCAGCGCATACTACAGGATACATTTGCCTTCGTGAGGTTTGATAGCCGCCGCCGCCGAAGCCGCCACCGCCGCCGCGTTGCTCGGATTTCCTTGTTGAACGGCAATCGGGACATCGTTTGGGATCGTTGGTGAAACCCTTGGTAGCAAAGAATTCTTGTTCCCCAGTTGTGAAGGTAAAGGTTCCCCCACAATCTGAGCATTGGAGCTCCCTATCGGTAAAACTCATTTGGATGACCTCCTGTTCCTATGGATTATTGGCTTAATTCCGGTCATCCAATACCTTTGTGGAACCTAGCCTTGGGGGGATACCTAAGGGGGTTGCTACCAAATGGAATGGGTAACCTTATCTAAACCACTGCACCGAGTGTACAGTACAAAAACAATAATTGCAACCGTGTCTGCCCCCAATTTTCCAGAAGGTTTTCGGGAAGCTGAACTACGATGCGGTTTTCTTGCGCTTGTCTCTTACATATACCGATTTGGCGGGAGAGTTATCAGAGGTACGCTCATTGATCTCAAACAACCCGGTTGCCCGAATTAAATCGCCCAGCTTGGTATAACCGTAATTGCGCGGGTCAAATTCAGGGGTGAAATTTGATATACTGTGGCCAACATTGCCCAAGTATGCCCAACCAGTTTCACCGGCGGCATTTTCAACAGCGTTTCTCAAGAGGTTGACCAATTTTGTATCACTCTTGAGCTTAGCCGCACTCAATTTGTCACTACTGGACATAGAATCTGAATCTGTCTTGCGAAGTATTTCCGTATATATGAATTTGTCACACGCGCCTACAAACGGTTTTGGGGTTTTTTGTTCGCCGAAACCCAAAACTATCAGTCCTGCCTCACGTATTCTAGAGGCCAGGCGGGTGAAATCGCTATCGCTGGATACAACGCAAAAGCCATCAAGTTTCTCAGTGTAGAGTAAGTCCATTGCATCAATGATCATCGCGCTATCGGTGGCGTTCTTTCCTGTAGTATATCCGAATTGCTGGATTGGCTGGATGGCATATTCAAGGAGAACATCTTTCCATCCCTTGAGTTTTGGATTTGTCCAATCGCCGTAGATTCGTTTAACACTGGCAACGCCATATTTGGCGATCTCCGCTATCAATCCTGCCAGGATTGCTGGTTGCGCATTATCTGCATCAATAAGTACCGCCAGCTTCCTCTGTCTCTGGTCCTGTATCATGATTATCCTCTTCTCTTGTAAATACAACTGATGCAACGGTAATGTCTGGACCGGTGATCAATCGCAAACATTTCCACCAATCAATACTACTTCATTTGGATGAAAACACAAAACCTTTTACCCAATGGCAGAAGCGATTGGGTAAATATAACACCATCATGAAGATCTAGCGGTCTTATAATAAAAAAGCTAAACCGCAGATACTGTATCATAAATGGGCAGGATTAGGTGCCCGTGGGATTATGGCAGGTCTACTGTTAGGTGCCCTCGTATTTGAAGGAGAGCTTAACCTTTGCTCGGTAGGCACGGATTTGGCCGTTTTCAATCTGCATATCCAGTTCAGAAACCTCAGCTATGCGAAGATCTCGCAGACTCTTTGAGGCCATATCGATGGCGGCGGTGGCTGCTTTTTCCCAAGACTCGGTACTGGTACCCACCAGCTCTATGACCTTGTACACACTGTCTGCCATTTTGCCCTCCATTAGTTCCTAGTGGTCTTCAGTGAAGTCCACCAATACCATCTGCGTAAGTTCAGTGGTACTGGCTAGACTATACCGTTTGTTCGCAAAAGTCAAGCGGTAAGAGGATCGCGATATCTATACCGCTGGGTGTCAAAAGGTGAATGCCATGTAAAGTCGACTGAAGAATGTACAATTATCAGTCACATATGGATGACTTGCAGGGGGCTATGATCTATAATTACTGTGACCTTGGATTCTCTATAATTGTTAGGAGTGTAGGTGCAATCAACAAATGATTGAAAAGCAGGCTCACTCCACCACGTTGGTATATGATGGAAATGCCGGAAGAACAGCAAAAGGATGAATTGGCCCAAATGCAGCAGAGAATTGCCGAACTGCAAGCTGTAGAAGCAGAACGCAAGAGGGTGAATCAGTTGCTACTAGCTTTCAACCAAGCCTCTATGGCTATGGGTACAGTTTTAGGGCCAAATGAAGTTTTTGCTGCCGGCGCAGATGAGTTCAAGAAACTTGGGTTTATATGTACTGTCTTTGTCTTGGATAACGACAGTATCCATTTATCACCAAGTTATTTCAGTTACGACGCAAAAGTGATCAGGGCTACCGAAAAACTTGCCGGAATTAGGGCTCGGGACTACTTCATCGCAGTAGAAGAATCAGAGGTTTTTCGTGAGGTTGTTCGCGAGCAAAAGAGTGTTTTTATAGAGAACACGGAAGAATTCATTTTGCAGCTGTTTCCTAAACTTGGCAAGCAAACAGCTGGAAAAGTGGTGGGCCTATTGAAATCTCCCAGGTTTATAGCTGCTCCAATAGTGATAGATGCCCGGGCTATAGGCATGTTCACTGTTCAATCAGCTGATTTGACCGAAAACGATATTCCTGCCATTACTGCCTTTGCTCACCAGATGGCTTCTGTCTGGCAAAAAGCAAAACTGGTGCAGGAGTTGCAATGGAGCCTCGCGCAGCGAAGAAGAGCTGAGGAAGTACTGAAGGAGAGTGAGGAGAAATACCGTACCTTAGTTGAGAATATTAATGACATTATTTTTGCTACGGATGTACAGGGGTATCTGGTCTATGTCAGTCCGGCTGTAGAACATCTCACTGGCTACAAAGTAGATGAAATTCTTGGAAAACCTTTCACTGGTCTTGTTCATCCTGATGATTTGGGTGGGCTATTGGATAGCTACGAACGTGCGTTTTCAGGACACTTGGAACCGCATGAATTTCGTGTTTTGGATAGGGATGGGAATGTGAAGTATCTACGCAGTTCCAGCCGGGTCTTGATTGATAATGGACAGCCTATGGGTGTCACCGGAGTCATATCTGATATTACCGAACAGAAGCTGGCCGAAGCACAACTCCGTGAGAGCGAGGAAATATATCGCCTGCACTTCGAGCATGTGCCTGACGTAATTTACTCAATAGATCCACAATTGAGGCTTCAAAGCATTTCGCCATCTGTGAAAAGGATACTGGGTTTCGACCCGGAGGAAATGATTGGAAAACCGTTTGCTGAACTTGGTGTTGTAGCGGCGGAGTCGATGGAAAAGGCATTTTCCAGTGCATCCAGGGTGTTAAGTGGAGAAACGGTTGAATCGATCTTATTGGAATTTGTTACCGTCGATGGATCAAGAAAATTTGGTGAAGTAAGCAGTTCACCCTTGGTTAGAAATGGTGTGGTTGTGGCAGCTGTTTGTGTTGCCAGGGATATCACCGAGCGTAGGAAAGCTGAAGAGGCTTTCCGTGAGTCTGAGGCCAAGTATGCAGCTGTAGTCAAACAAGCACGCGATGGCATAGTAATAGTACAGGACGGTGTCTACAAATTTGCTAACGATGCATGGTCAAAAATTTGTGGTTACTCCCTGGACGAAATTATCGGCATGCCATTCTTGGAAGTTTTATTGCCCAGGAGTAGGGACCTTGTTGCAAATAGGGTGAAAAAGCGGCTGGCAGGTAAGAATCCCCGGTCATCATATGAGGTAGGAATTCAGTCCAAAGATGGAACAACAAAGAGGCTGGGAGTATCTGCTGGTATCATCCAGTATGAAGGGAAACCTGCGGATATGGCAATTCTGCGTGATATTACCGAGCGAAAACAAGCGGAGAAAGATTCAAGAGAGAGTGAGGAAAGGTACCGAACGCTGTTCGAATCATCCAATGATGCTGTAATGCTTCTGGACGAGAATGGATTTTTCGATTGCAACCAAGCGACCCTCAATATATTCCAGGTTGCCAATAAAGCTACCTTTGCCACTCTCCATCCATCAGACGTGTCTCCTCCGACACAGCCAGATGGATCTGATTCTACCGCTGCAGCTAATGAAAGAATTGCGGAAGCTTTCAAGAAAGGGTCTAACAGATTCGAATGGGTTCACCGTAGAGAAAACGGCGAAGATTTTTATGCGGAAGTACTACTGACTGCTTTTCCGTTACGTGAAAGGAAAGTCCTACAAGCTACCGTCCGCGATGTCACTGCTCGCAAACTAGCTGAGGAAACCATTAGACGAAGGTTGACTTTTGAAGAAACAGTCGCTGCGATATCCTCTCGTTTTGTGAGCCCTTCCGATATCGATGAAGCGATCAATCTTTCATTAGGTGATATTGGAAAACTGAGCGGTGCAAGTCGGGCGTACTTGTTCCTTCTTCGTGCGGGTGGAGCCACAATGGATAATCTGCATGAATGGTGTTCAAGAGGCGTAAGCCCTCAGATCGATAATCTGCAGGGGCTTTCTTCTGGTGTGTTCCCATGGTGGATGAAAGAGCTTAGTGAAGGGGAGATTATCCATATTAGGGATGTATCGCGCATGCCTGAACAAGCAAAAGCGGAAAAGGAAATACTGGAAAATCAGGGTGTTAAATCGGTTCTTGTATTGCCGGTTATTATGGGAACGGAACTGGCGGGTTTTATCGGGTTTGACGATATATCAGAGACAGGTGCGTGGAGTGAGACGGATTTAGCGGTTCTTAGAATGGCTTCAGAGGTGATCGGTAATGCTCTTGAGCGCAAACGGACTGAGGGGCAGATTCTTCAACGAAATAGGGAACTGTCTGCTCTTAATGCCATTGCGCAGACAGTTAGCCAGTCGATTGATATCGAAGAAATACTTAATAGTGCATTAGACGATATTATGGCGATGCTTAACATCAGCTATACTGGGGTTTATATACTGGATGACATGGCGGAATACTTGGTATTATGGATTCACAAAGGGATAAGCGATGAAATGGCAGAGTTGGTGCCGCCAATGAAAGTGGGCGAAGGAATCCTGGGGAAAGCCGCTGAAGCTGGGGACCAGATTTTTGTTGAATTAAGTTCAGAATCCCCTGACATGGAAGATGACAATATTGAAAGAATTTCAGTTGAAAACCAGCTGAGATCGGTAATGTTCATTCCTCTTAAAGCGAAGGGGAGAATTTTAGGAGTAATGTTCGCTTGTACTCAGGGTGATCGCATATTTGTCAAAGCTGAAAGAGAACTTCTGATTACCGTCGGCCACCAGGTTAGCACAGCGATAGAGAATGCTCAACTCCTGGGAGACGCGTCACGTGCGCTGGCTTTAGAGGAAACTGACCGACTCAGATCAGCATTTCTGGCTAGCGTATCTCATGAAATGCGCACTCCCATGACATCGATCAAAGGTATTGCCAGCTCTTTGGTGCAGACGGATATTGAGTGGGATGCAGAAACTCAGACGGACTTCCTCCTGACTATTGATAAGCAGTCAGACAGGTTGTTGCGTATTATTGACGATGTTCTTGACATGTCTAAAATAGAAGCCGGTGCTATGAAGTTGCTGAAGACCGTCACCAATTTGGATAGAATAGTAACTCAGCTCTCCAGTAAAATTGATGTCTTAACCGCTCATCACCATTTTGAATTACGCTTGCCCAAGGGTCTCCCGCCGATATTGGCAGATGACGTGCGTATGGGGCAGGTTATCACTAATCTGGTAGAGAATGCGGCTACTTATTCGGCGAAGGGATCACAGATTATACTTGAAGCTAAAATCTCTGATGATGGGGAGTTGCTGGTTAGTGTTTCTGACCAGGGTGAAGGTATTCCCCCCGATCGTCTGGAAAAGGTTTTCAGTCACTTCTATCGTCTGGAGGAAAATACGGAACGCCGAACCAGTGGAAGTGGCCTGGCATTGGCGATCTCCAGAGGGATAATAGAATCGCATGGCGGCAAGATATGGGCCGAAAGCGAAGGGGAAGGAAAAGGAACCACCATATATTTTACGATACCGATTTACAAGAGTTGATTATCTTAAATAAAGAATCAACGATAGAATCCTAACTGGCCTCAACCCATTCGATTAGTTCGCTTGACCATACCTCTATGATAGCTGCTTCCAACATTGGTTGCCGGGGTTTACGTACATTAAGCCGCAGTCCCATTGTGAGATCATCGAAGGCGGATAAGAAACGGCATTGTTTGCGAAACGCTTGCAGTGTATTGCGCTCTCCCCCGTAGATCACGTGGCTTAATTGCCGTGCATGAGGTTCGAGGTTACTTCGCACATGGGCGCAAACCCGGGTGAAGAAACCTTCCATTTGTTTTTCGCGATGCCTCTCAAACCGCCGTTGAGATGATCCACCCTTTTTATGGCGTGAGTGGACAAGCCCGGTCCCCACTTTGCTGGAAAGCAGTTTCTCTCCTTCGAATACGCCTATGGCGTATTCGCCCAAACGGACCAGTATCAGTGCAACCAAAAGTTGTTGCTGCAGAAGTGAACGAAAAGGCTCAACATCGTATCCCTTGGATGTTATTCTGGTTTGAAGTGGAAACGGAGGGATTGCCAGGCATTTGTTCACATTGCCCCAAAATAGAACCCCTCCGGTAGAGGAATTCGTAACCAATTCTGTGATTTCTGTAGCGATTTCTTTATCGAGAGCTAAATCCTTGATCAGGTCCTCAATTTCAGGTACCGACAAGCCCGGAGTCAGGTAAAGCGAATATGATTGTGCGGTGGGGTTTTCTATGTCATCCAGGAAGCCCAGCATCCGTGACTTGTTGATTCGGCGGTGGTGTGAGATGTACATAGGCAATCACAGTTTTGCGATGGTCACTCCATCCCCGCCCTCACCCTGTTCTCCTGACCGAAACGATCTGACCAGGGGATGGGAAGCCAGCATGTCTCTGACAATTTGCCGAACTGTGCCGGTTCCATAGCCGTGAATGATCCTGACTTCATGAAATCCGGCAATTGAAACATCGTTCAAGTACGCATCAAGCTCCGGCTCCACTTCTTCGGCACGTTTCCCCCTAAGGTCAAGTTCAATTGATCTTCGTGGTTGTCCCGGGTCCCGTTTCATCTCAAATGACTTTGTCGTAGCCTTTTCTTTGAAAGGTTCAGTCTTCTCAGTATCCTCTATTCCCACTTTAAATTTTGTACGCCCGACCTGTATTTCGGCCTGATTGTTTTTGGGGGAAATTGCCAAAACAGTTCCTCGGAGATTTGTATCCGTGATTCTGACCGTATCTCCAACGGCAATACTTTCGAATTCGGCTGCTTCTTCAGTGGTAACTCCCTCGATGTGCCATACATGGCTTGAAAGCTGTTCGCGCACCGAGCTTAATTGCTTCTTGGCTCGTTCGATACTCTCTTTTGATCGGGTATTTTTAAGTTCGGACGTGGCTTGTTGTATTTGCCTGTGCAGGCCGACAATTTCGGCAGTTATTTCCCCCCTGATTTCTAGAAGTGCACTACGTTCTTTCTCCCTGAAGCTTTGCAGTTCATTTTCCAACTGGGTTCTGATATCTTTGACCTCTGATTTCTCCCGTTCAAGATCATGCCTCACATGTCTGGAGGTTTGTTTTTCGATAGTAAGATCAGCAAGTAGCTGTTCGATCTCATCCGTACCCTTTGATAATCCCTCTTTTGCCGAATCGATAATATGCGGGGGTAGTCCCAGGTGTGACGCGATCGCCAGGGCATTACTTCCTCCAGGAATACCCAATGTAAGGTGATAGGTGGGGGTAAGTGTGACGGGATCGAATTCCAGTGACGCATTTTGCATGTTCGGAGTCGAGTGAGCGAATATCTTTAATTCGCTGTAATGTGTTGTTGCTATAACGAGAGTTCCCTGTGATAGGAAATGAAGCATGATCGCTCGCGCTAACGAGGCGCCCTCAGTCGGATCGGTACTTCCTCCCAGCTCATCAAGCAAAACCAGGCTATTCTCGGAAGAATCATCGATAATACGTACGATGTTTCCCATATGCCAACTAAAAGTTGACAAGGTCTGCTCGATGCTTTGTTCATCGCCAATATCGGCGAAAACAGCATCAAATACAGGAACGACGCTTTCCTCAGAAGCAGGGATAGGTATACCCGATTGGGTCATGAGAACCAGCAGCCCGATAGTTTTAATTGCCACTGTTTTGCCACCGGTGTTTGGCCCGGTGATCACCAGTGTGGAGAAATCGTTCCCGAGTTCTATCGAAAGAGGCACTACCGTATCTCTAGCGAGTAGCGGATGCCTGGCGTTTACCAACCTCAAAGAGCTTGATCGAGGGATATCGTTTCCGTTTGAGATTGGAATGGAAGGTTCCGTAGCGTGTGCTGATCTGGCGTATCGGGCCTTTGCCAGCACCAGATCTATTTCGGCGATCAGTTCCAGGTTTCGACTTATTTCGGAGGCGTGCGATCCAACCTCCTCACTGAGATGAGCCAGTATCCGGTTTACCTCTCGCTGTTCTTCCAGGGCGAGTTGCTTAATTGTATTGCCGTCTTTAACTATCGCCCAGGGTTCAATGAAGACCGTTGCTCCAGTGTTGGAGATATCATGGATCATACCCTTAACTTCACTCTGGTGTTCCACTTTGACAGGAACAACGTATCGACCGCTTCGCTCGGTGATGATCGAATCTTGTAACAGGTTTTGACTGCTAAGTGATTTGACTATGTTTTCCAGCCGAATCAGTAGCAGTTGACGAGTCTCCTTTAGCTGTTGTCTCAGAGCAACCAGAGTCGGTGAGGCCGATTCCATAATATCGCCGGCGGCATCTATGCATCGGCTGATTTCCTGTTCAATATGGGGCAACATAGTGATCTGTTCGGCGATATCCCATAGTGAGGGGAATTCGTTGTCTGACTTTGAAAGCCTGGATTTCAGATGGTTAGCTGCAGCTATGGTTGCCTGAATTTTTATCAGAGTTTGGGGATCGAGCGTCTTTTCTCTGGCTGCCAATGCAACCGGTTCACGGATGTCGGTTGCTCCTCCGATCGAAAAATCGGGATTCAGCTCAAGAAGTTGACGTGCTTCAGTCGATTGTTTCAAAAGCAGAGAAACAATCCTCGGATCTGATGACGGGACCAGACTCTCGGCCAGTTCATAGCTTAAAGGAAAGGTCGTAAAGCCAGCGATAATCCTCCTGATTTTGGGGAACTCGAGCATCTGTAAACTTTTTCCATCCATAATCAATACACCTTACCAGTCCCATTTTACGTAGTTATGCGATGAATTACCACTCTCAAGTTTGGGGGTAAACACCAACAAGCATTAGTGCCAGCAAACTATTCAGTCTGAGGGTTGATACCGACTTTAGGCAGTGCAAACCCTGCAATAAAACGTAGTTTTTCTTGAGGATGATTTGAGGGCCGCCCCGTTTCCCCCAGTTTCATCGGCTCTGTACACTAGATATAGCCCCCTTTTATTACCAGGTTTTCATACTTGGTTTACGGCAACGGGGATATGGATAAAGGACCGGAAGGGAGTTGTGTTGATGGTTATCGAGTTAATTGAGCAAAGTACATTATCAAATGCGTTACTTACAATACCTTCCGAATTAGAGGGTTTGGTAGATGAAAGCTACATCGTAGATACTCTTGCGCAGCCGCGGGCTGAAGAGTTGA
>Ga0233430_1002656_pt1 | contig 19863 bp, 16 predicted proteins | sample SI_118_April2016_2_FD_179883 | JGI IMG/M metagenome (GOLD analysis project Ga0233430, IMG submission 179883) | Seawater microbial communities from Saanich Inlet, British Columbia, Canada - SI_118_April2016_150_MG | ecosystem: Environmental > Aquatic > Marine > Inlet | place: Canada: British... | reverse complement strand
TCTCTATCGCCAACGCCGCAATGAAGACATTTCCAATGGTACCGGGTCTGATAAAAACGAGACACCCAACTTCTCAGGTGACTTTGAGTTAGCAGAACCCGATGATACACCTAAGAAAAGTGCTGCCGGACCCAAAAAATGAAAATAATTCGTAGCGGTCTATTTGCCGCCGTATTCGGTCTTTGTCTTTTCTTTGGAACACTCACCCCTGAAGCACGTGCAGACGGCTTTAGCGACGGCGCGCAAAAATTTATCGCCTCACTTGCCGATAAGGCTGAAGGCTCGCTGCTGTCCAAAAACATTACTCTAGACGAGCGTACGGAACGCTTTCGGAATTTAATGCTGGAAAGCTTTGATCTCAAAGGTGTTGGCAAATGGGTATTGGGGCGATATTGGCGACGCGCATCAAGCGCGGAACGGGCGAATTATCTTAAGCTTTTCGAAGAATTCATCATCGCGACCTATACCAAACGTTTTAAAGCTTATACCGACGCCAAGCTCCAAATTAATGGTACGACCAGCCGAAAAAACTCGGCTTTTGTTAACTCGCAAATCAACCGCGACAGCGCAAAGCCAATCCGTATTGTATGGCGGGTTAATTTCTCCGATGGACGCTATCAAATTATTGATATCGTTGTAGAAGGCGTCAGCTGGATTCAAACCCAACGCTCAGAGTTCGTATCCGTTATCCGCAATAGCAGCGGTAAAGTTTCTGGGCTGATTGATGCTCTCGATAAAAAAATCACTAATCTCAAAGCTTCCACCAGCTGATCATTCGCTTAATCCCGCGTAAGTGGTCGATATTTGATGCGGTGTGGCTGATCCGCCAAAGCACCTAAGCGATTGTGCCGATCAGCCTCATAGTCATCGTAATTGCCTTCGAACCAAACAACTTGGCTGTCGCCTTCAAAGGCGATGATATGGGTCGCGATCCGGTCCAGGAACCAGCGATCGTGAGAGGTAATTAGCACGCAACCCGGAAAAGCCAGTAACGCTTCTTCCAGCGCACGCAAAGTATCGACGTCCAAATCATTGGTCGGCTCATCGAGCATGATGACGTTCGCGCCGGACTTCATTACCTTGGCGAGGTGAACACGGTTACGCTCACCGCCTGATAATTGTCCGACTTTTTTCTGCTGATCCGGGCCTTTAAAATTAAACTGCGAGACATAAGCCCGACTTTGCATCGTGCGGTGCCCGAGTTCTACTTCATCCAAGCCTTCAGAAATCTCTTCCCAAACCGTCTTATCATCGCCCAGCTCGGCGCGCGACTGATCGACATAGCCAAGCCTAACTGTATCACCAAGTCGGATGGATCCAGAATCACATTTTTCGGTGTCGGATATCATCTTAAACAAGGTTGTCTTGCCGGCACCATTGGCACCGATGATACCAACAATCGCACCCGGCGGAATTTTAAAGCTCAAATTTTCAAACAATAGATGATCGTCAAAACCTTTTGCTAAGCCTTCGGCCTCGATCACCAGATCACCTAAGCGCGGCCCTTGCGGAATAATAATCTGCGCTGTATCCGGTGTTGCGTTATCGGCCTCTGACTTCAATTTTTCGTAAGCCGTAATACGTGCCTTACTTTTCGCCTGACGCGCTCTCGGAGATTGCCGGATCCATTCCAATTCATTGGACAGCGTCCTTTGACGGGCTTGCTCCTGTTTTTCGTCTTGCGCCAAACGTTTCTGTTTTTGCTCCAACCAGGATGAATAATTTCCTTCATAGGGAATACCGCGCCCACGATCGAGCTCTAAAATCCAGCCGGCAACATTATCCAAGAAATAGCGATCGTGGGTGATGGCCACGACGGTGCCTGGGTATTCCTGCAAATGCAGCTCTAACCAAGCCACGGATTCTGCGTCCAAATGGTTGGTCGGCTCATCGAGCAATAGTAAATCGGGTTTTTGCAGCAGCAATCGACAAAGGGCAACCCGGCGTTTCTCACCGCCAGATAGCTTGGTCACATCGGCATCACCCGGCGGGCAACGCAACGCATCCATCGCCATTTCAACGGTGCGCTCAATTTCCCAACCATTTACCGCATCAATTTTTTCTTGCAGATCGCCCTGCTTTTCCAACAGGGCATTCATCTCATCATCGTCCATCGGTTCGGCAAATTTTGCGCTGACCTCGTTGAACTGATCAACCAGATCCTTAATCTCGCCGACGCCTTCCATGGCATTGCCGGCAACATCTTTTGTCGGATCAAGCTCAGGCTCCTGCTGCAGATAACCAACACGCGCCCCTTCGGCGGACCATGCCTCACCGTTATATTCCGTTTCAATACCGGCCATGATCTTCAACAGCGTTGACTTACCGGCACCGTTGGCGCCCAAAACACCAATTTTTGCGCCAGGTAAAAAGGACAATGAAATATCCTTCATCAACTCGCGGCCACCCTGGAAGGTCTTGCTGAGATGTTTCATCACATAAATATATTGGTAGGACGCCATCAGGTGCTCCGGTTCTATCGGGTTTAAAATCTATTGGCGGTTTATGTAGCCCAGAGCAGGCTCTGATGCAATTCTTCTTCCGAGCAGCGGGCGCGATCTATAAAAGACCGGTGCATTCGACGATGTCGATTTCACCTTTGCCTTTAATATCCATTTTCCCCAGCATTTTGCCCAGGCATTCACTTTCAACATCGAGCCAGGATTCATGGGTCATCGTGACAGCTCCTGGATTACCGGCACCCGCCATGCGAGCTGCAACATTGACGGTGTCTCCCCAGACATCAAATTGATATTTCTGGTCACCCACGATACCGGCAACAACCGGACCTGAATGAACACCCACTCGGACTTTCCAATCCGGACTTACTTCAGGCGCGGCGGCGGCCATTTCCAAACCACATTTCACCACGGTCAACAGAGGTTCATAGTCAGGATTAGTCAAACCCGCGGCGGACATAAACTCATCACCGATAGTCTTGATTTTCTCCATCCGATATTTGGTCGTAATTTCTTCGAATTTTGTGAACAAGGCCTGAAGACCATTGACGACTTCTTCGGCGGATCTGCCGCTGCAGTAATTCGTGAAACCAACGATATCGCAAAACAGTAAACCAATATTATCATAGCCCCTTGGCAGCACCTTGCCGGTTGCTTTCAACTCACTTGCAATACCGGCGGGTAAAATGACAGTCAGCAATTCATCTGCCTTTTTCTTTTCATTGCGTATCTGGTCAAGGTGGGTTTTTTCTTGATCACGCAGCCGTTTTTTCTCGACACAAGCACCCAGCCGGGCACGTAGAATAGTTGGGTTAAACGGCTTGGAGAGATAATCTTCGGCGCCCAGCTCTATGCACTTGGCAATGCTATCGGTATCTTCAACGCCTGAAATCATGATCACCGGTATATGGCGATTATTGAGATCAGCTTTGATGGCCTCCAATACCTCAAAGCCGTTCATTTCCGGCATCTCGATATCAAGCAAGACGATGTCGAATTTAGACTTCTGCAACATGTCCATAGCCTGGCGGCCATTTTCGGCAAAGCTCACATCGCTATAGCCTTCGGCATCAAGTAAGCGCTTAATTAGCGTATGGTTAAATGGCTCGTCATCGACAACGAGAAGAGAGGATTGGTCACCTTCGGACATTAATTTTTCCTGCTATCGGGTTAATTCGATTTGTTGAACTAGTCATTTTTCGCTGCGGGCGAAGAAATGCATTTGGTAATCCTAGATTCTAAAGACTTCCGCGAAATTGGTTTTACCAGATAGCCATTAATGCCAAGACTTGCGGCACCTCTGACGGTCTCTTCATCGGCATGGCCGGTCAAAATGAGAATGGGTAATTTTGGATTAAATCGCTCATCGGCAGAACTTCTAACCTGTTTCACAAAATCAAAGCCGTTCATTTCCGGCATTTCAAGATCACATATGACAAGATCAACTTTGCTTTTGGCCGATTGTAACAAACTCAAACCCTCGCGTCCGTTCGCTGCTTGCGATATGATCCCGATACCAATGTCGCTTAAAGTCCGCTCGATCAGTTTGCGCATAAAGGCTTCGTCATCAATGACGAGGATATGCAAATATTTAAAATCATCTTCGTTCATAAGTCTCTCGTTTGTATTGTTTAAAGGCCATTTATGTAAGCGATAACGTCTTCGATTGCACCATCAAGTTTTGGCGCATCTTGGTCAATAACATCCCAATCATCAGACTTACCCGCCGTTTCTAGGTTCAAGCATAAATCAGCAAGGTAGTTTGCACCAATCGCGCGGGACGAAGATTTGAGTTTGTGCGCCGCCGAAGCAACATCTTTGGCGGACCTCTCGTCAAAAGCGGATTTAATTTCTGCGACATTGGAATAGCCGGGTTCGATAAACTCGTTCAAAATTTCCTTGAAGGTCTCGTCATCGTCACCAAAGACATCCCTCAAGGCCGCTGGATCGATTGGTCCGTTTGTGGGTTTTTCCGCCGGCTTATCTGGCTCGGCGATTTGATCCCCACCTGTGCTTTCTGCAATCTCGGGCTCTTCGTCGGAAGTGGTCAGCTCATCTTCAGCTGGCGGCGCATAATTCGCCGGCTCGCCAAGTGCAGATACCGGCATCCATTTGCCAAGAGCCTGGCGGAGCTTAGGCATTTCCAGCGGCTTCGAAAGATAATCGTCCATGCCGGCTTCGAGGCATCTTTCGGCCTCGCCCTGCAAAGCATTTGCGGTGATGGCAATAATCGGGAAACGATCCGTCACATCGTCTTCACGTTTTCTGATCTCGCCGGTGAGCTCATAGCCATCCATTTCCGGCATATGGCAATCGGTCAATAAAATAGCGTAGCTGTTTTTCTCCCACGCATCCAAAGCCAATTGTCCGTTATCAAACATTTCAACGGCATAGCCCAACATGTTTAATTGGCGGCGGATAACATCTTGATTGGTAAGGTTGTCTTCCGCAACAAGGATGAGCTGACCCATTTCAGCAGCTTCTTCAATGGTCGGTGCCGTCTTCCGCCCGGCCGTGGTTCTTTCCTCTTCCTTTTTGACTTCCGGACTGGCGCGACCAGCAGCAACGGCCACAGCCGTTATAAAAGTTGGCCGACGTATCGGCAATGCATCCAAGGTAACGGTTCCTGGATCATCAATCCGTGCACCACGGCGCCAATAGGGGCGCAACATCACAAATTTAGTCTCTGCATTGGCCTCATATTTACCAAAAACTTGGCGAATTTCTTCTTGTGCTTTTTCTTCTATATCAATGCCCAAAATGACGACGTCATAAATCTCATCATTAAAAGTCGCTTCGGTCACCTGGGAAGCGACCGCTTCACGCTCATCCCAAATTTCGACACCCGCTTTCCAATGACGTAAATAATTTGACAGAAATTCTGCATATTCCGCGATCTCAGTCACCACCAAGACTGACAGGCCTTCAAGGTTTTTATCTTCGCTATCTTTAACGTCACGATCACTTGGGTCATGGGGTATAATCGTATAGAAATCCGAGCCCTTGCCCATCTCACTGTTAACGGCGACATCGCCACCCATTAAATTGGTCAACCTGACACAAATTGAAAGTCCTAATCCGGTGCCGCCAAAGCGGCGTGTGGTCGAACTTTCTGCCTGAGTAAAGGCTTCAAATAGCTTTTCCTGTGCCTCCTCCGATATGCCAATGCCGTTGTCACCGACAGAATAGCGGATATGAATTTTGTCGTCGTCGCTTTCCTGGCGATCAGCCCGAATAATAACTTTACCCTGCCGTTCTTCAGTGCTCTCGGTAAATTTAAGCGCATTGCCAGCCAGATTAAAAAGGATTTGGCGCAACCTTACTTGATCCGCCATCACAAATTCTGGAATTGCCGGGTCGATATAGGGGATTACCATCAAATCTTTTTTAGCGGCATTCGGCACCAAAGTATCTACAACGCCTTGCATCATGTCGCGAATTGAAACGGGAATATTCTCCAGTTCCATTTTACCGGCTTCAATTTTCGAGAAATCAAGAATGTCATTGATGATCTGCAGCAATGAGAAAGCCGAATCGCGCACTGTCTGCATCATCTGACCTTGATCGGTGCTGAGTTTGGTTTCCCGCAACAAATCAATCATGCCAACAATTCCGTTCATCGGCGTGCGAATTTCATGGCTCATCGCGGCGAGGAATGACGATTTCGCATTGGTTGCTGCTTCTGCTTCCTCGCGTAATTCCTCGGCTTTTCTTCGCGACTCTTCGGCGTCTGCCATCATATTCAAGGTCGCCCGTCGGGCATCCGCTAAATCATCAATCCGACTGGCCAGTTCGGTATTAGCACTTTCTGCAACATCCTTTGCCTTCTCAAGCTCCTGGGTGCGTTCCAGGATCGAATCCTCAAGATGATCTTGATGAAGCTTTAACTCGTTTTCGGCAATCGCTTGGTTCAATTGCATTTCGTTATAGGCCTGGACGACTTCACCAAGCTCATCAGAGCTTTCCCAATCCACTTGCTCACGAATATTTTCGTTCCGCAGTTTCTCGATAGAAGTCCTAAGCCGGGCTAAGGGTCGACCGATAACATAGCGCGTGGAAAGTATAGTAACTCCGACAAGCGTAACCGCCATCACAATCAAAATCAGGAAATCCAACTTGAGACGAGTAACAACCGCTTGAAGAATTTGACGGCTATGAACGGTAACGATCAGCTTGCCAACTGTCTCGGTTACCTTGCCCGTTCGATAAACTAAATCTCTCTCCACCCTGAACTCTTTGGTCTCTGGAGGGATCTTGGTATTACCTACCCCGCCAAGATTTTCACCCGACGTGTCAAATACTTCTGCACTTTGAATGTTTGGTAAGCGTCCTATTTCCGCCAAAAGCGTGTTTATCTGATCAGTGTCAATTTCCCAAACAGCAGAGGCGAATGCGGTATCTTGGACCGAAACCAATTGCTTTAATTCATCAATCAATTCTGAACGGCCGGAGAAATAGAAGCGCGCCTCGAGAACACCAAAGAGAATGACAACACTAAGACTCACCAATGGCAAATATATAGCCAGCAGTTTGGCGATTAGAGAATTAGGTCTGAAAATTAAAGTTTTCAAAAATATTCGCCCAAATACTATTCTATGACCTGTTCAGTTACCTGCGGTCACGATTCTACTGTTAAGTGGGTATTATTTCCTTATATCAAAGAAAATACCAATGATTTTATCGGGTTAGATACAAACAACTTCTAGTAAGAATAGCCCTTTTGAACAAGGTTTAAACTAATTTCGGACAATCTTGGCACGAGAATCGGAAAATACTTAGCCTATATCAATGGAATAGCCACCGCGGCGGATTGTTCGAATTAGATCTGCCCCACCCGTTTCATTGAGCGCTTTGCGAAGTCGACGCACGTGGACATCGACCGTTCTTTCCTCAACATAAATATCGCGTCCCCACACCAAATCCAGCAATTGCTCGCGCGAAAAAACGCGGGTCGGTCGCTCCATCAAAGTCTGAAGCAAGCGATATTCCGTTGGTCCAAGGTGCACAGGCTGACCAGCGCGCGTTACTTTATGAGCGACGAGATCAACAGTAATATCGGCATAGTCCAACTTTTCCTCACCAAATTTCGGATCAGAGCGCCGGAGCACAGCCCGCACCCGGGCAATAAGTTCGGAGGGTGAAAATGGCTTTACGACGTAGTCATCAGCACCGGCATCGAGACCTGATATCTTATCACCTTCCTCACCTCTGGCGGTCAGCATGATGATGGGCACGGTCTTGGTTGCTTTGGCCTCACGCAGACGCCGACAGACATCAATGCCGGAAAGTTTCGGTAGCATCCAATCGAGGACAATAAGGTTAGGCGTCTCTTCAGCGGCCAACAACAAGGCGTCTTCGCCATCTGTCGCAACCAACGTCGCGAACCCCGCGCTTTCCAAATTATAGCGCAGCACTTCGATCAGTGGCGGCTCGTCTTCAACAATGAGGATCGTGGGGCTCACTCTGATGCGTCTCCAATAGGCAATTCGGGCGGCTCGACCATCATAGTACTGGTACTGTCTCCCTTGATGCGCTCTTCATCGGGCAGTTGACCATGCACCATGAAATGAACCTGCTCGGCGATGCCGGTCACATGATCACCCATGCGCTCAACATTTTTAGCGACGAACAGCAAATGCGTGCAGGGTGTAATATTACGCGGCTCTTCCATCATATAAGTCAGCAATTCACGAAACAGACTGGAATGAAGTTGATCAACTTCCTCATCCTTGGCCCTGACATCATCGGCCTTGTCCGCGTCGCGGGCGATATAAGCATCCAGCACATTATTGATCATCTCTTGGACGATGCGCGCCATTCTCGAGATCGTGCCAATCGGTCCTTTGACCAAAGTCGGCATCATCGAGGATTGCGATAATGTTGTTGTTCGCTTGGCGATGTTTTTTGAATAATCACCAATGCGCTCGAGATTGCTCGAAATTTTAAGGCCAGTGATGACACTCCGGAGATCTTCAGCCAAAGGCTGGCGGAGCGCGATTAGCTTGACGATAAAATCATCGATCTCCATCTCCAGCGCATCAATCTTCTTGTCTTTTTTAACAATCTCTTTGGCCGCATCGGTATCAAACCGGACCAAGGCCTCAATGGCTTCGGCCAATTGCACTTCGGCAAGCCCCCCCATCTCGGCGATCATGTTTTCCAATCGGCGTAAATCCTCGTCGTAGGATTTGACTATATGGTCCTTATCCATTTTTTATCCTTACCCAATTCTACCGGTAATATACGCTTCTGTGCGCTCATCTCCAGGCTTGGTGAAAATATCGTCTGTTTTGCCTTCTTCGACAAGCTCTCCCAAATGAAAGAACGCTGTCGATTGAGAAATCCGTGCTGCCTGCTGCATGGAATGGGTCACTATAGTGATGGTAAAGCGTTCGCGTAACTCATCTATAAGTTCCTCTATCTTTGCCGTCACAATCGGATCTAGGGCCGAACAAGGCTCATCCATCAAAATAACTTCCGGATGGACAGCAATTGCCCGGGCAATACAGAGGCGCTGCTGTTGGCCACCGGAGAGGCCCGTTCCAGGCTCGTTCAAGCGGTCTTTAACTTCATCCCATAAGCCGGCAGAGGTCAAACTCCACTCAACGATATCATCATAGTCGGCTTTGGAATTGGCCATACCATGAATGCGCGGCCCATAGCAGATGTTCTCATAGATTGATTTAGGAAACGGATTGGGCTTTTGGAAGACCATGCCAATGCGCGCCCGAATTTCAACCGGATCGGTCGCCTTACTGTAGATATCTTTGCCGTCCAGGCGAATTTCTCCGGTCACCCGACAGCCCTCGATCGTATCATTCATACGGTTTAAGCATCTTAGGAAAGTCGATTTTCCACAACCCGACGGTCCGATAAGCGAGATAACCTGATGTTCCATGAAGTCAATGGAGACATTTTTTAAGGCTTCATTCTCACCGTATTTCACACCAACATCCCGGGCGAACAATTTCACTTCAGCCAGTGGCGCGCGATCTTCAACTTCAAAATATTCAGCTCCTTCAACAGAGCACAGTTCGTTCATTTCATTTTTCATTATTCTACCAACGTCGTTCAAATTTCTTTCTCATTAATATTGCAAACAAATTCATCGCGATCAGAAAAGCGACAAGCACCATGATCGCGGCCGATGTTTTTTCGACAAAGGCCCGCTCGGGCGCATCAGCCCACAGAAAAATCTGTACCGGCAACACCGTTGCGGCATCCGTGAAACCACCCGGCACATCAACGATAAAGGCAACCATGCCAATCATCAAAAGCGGCGCGGTTTCGCCCAAGGCCTGCGCCATACCGATAATCGCCCCCGTCATCATGCCGGGCATGGCCAAAGGCAGGACATGGTGGCTTACCGTCTGCAACGGACTAGCTCCCATCCCGATGGCGGCCTCGCGGATTGAGGGTGGCACGGCTTTCAAAGCAGAGCGGCTGGAAATAATAATGGTCGGCAAGGTCATCAAGGCCAGCACCACACCACCCGCAATCGGCGTCGATCTCGGCAGGCCGACCCAGTTCAAAAGTACAGCCAGTCCCAATAGGCCAAACACGATGGACGGCACGGCAGCCAGATTATTGATGTTAACCTCGATCACATCCGACCACCTATTCTTCGGCGCAAATTCTTCAAGATAAATCGCAGCCGCAACGCCAACCGGGAAAACCAAAAGGAGGGTCACGCTCAAAGTTAAAATTGAGCCGATCAATGCGCCCAGGATACCGGCCTGTTCCGGCTCCCGGCTGTCCGCCTGGGTAAAGAAGGTCAGATTAAACCGTTTGGCAATTCGGCCATCCTTTTCCAATCTGTCAAACCACGTCAATTGCTTATCCGATAGTCGGCGGTCACTTTGTTTAACGGCGCGCTCAATAAAGCCTTTAACCAGCATGTCCGTATCGGCAGATGCTTTGACCCAGATCCTTTTGCTTTGGCCGAGTAGGCTTGGATCACGTTGGATTGCATCTCGAAGTTCATAGCCAATGCCATTGCTAAACAATTTATAGAGGGCGCGTTTGTCGCGGCGGCTTTTGACGTCCGGGAACAAGGCCCGAATGGAGCGGCGGGCCAACCCCCGGAAATTCACCTTTTCGGTCGGCAGAACATCGGACGAGGCAAAGTTCACATTTATAGCTATCTGCGTTTGCCAAAAGGCCGAATATCCTTTCGAGGTGATTGATGTCATCAAAACGGCCAACATCAGAAGCGCCGAGCCGATCGCCAAAATGCCGAGCTGGCGAAACCATCTTTCAGAGCGGTTTCTTCGGGCAATTCGAGCAGCCGATAAATCGGGTCCCGATTGGATGGAACGAGGCATGTTATCAGTCATATTTTTCCCGGTATTTGCGCACCACAATCAGGGCCACGACATTGAGCGCCAAGGTGATAAAAAACAGCATGAGACCCAAGGCAAAAGCAGCCAGGGTTTTTGCACTATCGAATTCCTGATCACCAACCAACAGTGTAACAATCTGAACCGTAACCGTTGTCACCGCTTCAAGCGGGTTGGCGGTCAGCTTGGCAGCCAGCCCCGCTGCCATCACCACGATCATGGTTTCACCAATCGCCCGGCTGACGGCGAGCAATATGGAGCCGACAATGCCCGGCAAGGCCGCCGGCAGCACAACCTGCCGGATGGTTTCTGATTTGGTCGATCCCATAGCGTAAGCACCATCCCTGAGAGATTGTGGCACCGCATTGATAATGTCGTCCGACAAGGACGATATAAAAGGAATGATCATAATGCCCATCACCAGACCAGCAGCCAGGGCGCTTTCAGAAGCGACGGCGATGCCGACTTGTTCACCGAGCCCGCGTATGAAGGGGGCAACGGTGAGGGCGGCAAAAAAGCCATAAACAACGGTCGGCACGCCGGCTAAAATTTCCAGCGATGGTTTGACCCAATTTCTTATTCTCGGGGTTGCATATTCCGCCAGATAAATCGCCGACATGAGGCCGATGGGAATACTGACGCACATGGCAATTATGGTAATCAGAAACGTTCCGGCAAAAACCGGCACGGCACCGAACGCGCCACTGGCACCGACTTGGTCCGCACGCAAGGCAGTTTGCGGACTCCAATGAAGACCAAACAAAAACTCGGCCGGTGATACTTTATGAAAAAATCGAATGGCTTCGAATAGTAGGGACAGCACGATGCCGATGGTCGTGAATATGGCAATGACGGAACAAAGAATAAGCAGCACTTTAATAAATCGCTCAACCGACTGCCGTGCCCGCATTTCGGGCGATAAGAACCGGCGGGCATATACCACGCCCAACACGCCACCGCCTAAAACCAACACAGCTCGAATGCCATTCCCAAGCGCTTGCAGTTCCTGATAGCGGTTAACCAGCAGGACTTTCTCTGGCGTTGCCGATTTTAAGGCAAAGGCATTTGACGCCAGCAGCCTAACTTCTCTCATCACATCATCCGGCGCGGCCTGAAATGAGAGAGTGAGAGACTCTGATAACAGCCCCATGATGATTGGCGGTTCCAACAGCAGCCATATTATAAGCGCAGCAACAGCCGGCCCGATAAACCAAAACACCAGATAAAGGCCGTAATAGCCTGGAAGGGAATGAAGGTCCTGGCGGTTGTGATTGACCGTAAGTAGCGAAAACCTGCGGCCATAGTGATAAATGGCCAGCAGGAAGATTAAAATCAGGGCTGTAAAAATTAAATTATGCATCCACTAAAGCTCAAAACTGGCTGCCCCATCAAACAGAATGAGGGGCAGCCTTTTTGAAAACCCCTACATGTTCAACTGTGAAAGGTTATTGGCCGAACTTGAGATCATTTTGCGATCTGCAGCAGGGAGGGGGATCAATCCCTTATCCACCAAATAGCCGTCTTCACCCCAAGCTTTTTCAGCCGTGAATTCGCGGACGAATTCTTTGATGCCAGGGACAACATCGACATGCTGTTGCTTGACATAGAAGAACAGAGAACGGGAGACACCGTATTTTCCACCGGCAATATTCTCGAACGTAGGAGAGGTATCATCAACCAAAGCTCCTTGAATTTTATCGCCGTTTTGATCAAGAAAACTGAAGCCAAAGATGCCGATGGTGGCGGGATTTGCTTCAAGTTTTTGGACAATCAAGTTATCGTTCTCACCCGCTTCAACAAACGCACCATCTTCACGAATGGCATGAGCAATCGCTTTAAAGGCCTTTTTGTTTTTCTTGCGGAGCGCCTTCAGGCTTGGAAACTTCTTCGCGCCACCTTCCATAGCAAGCTCAACAAAAGCATCGCGCGTACCGGAAGTTGGCGGTGGGCCGAGCACTTCGATTTTAGTTGCCGGCAGACTGGGGTCGATATCGCTCCATTTCTTGTAAGGATTATCAACCAATTTGCCGTTCATTGGCACTTTTTGCGCCAAGGCTTGGAAAATTTGTTTTTTGCTGATTTTCAAAGCTGCCGTTTTCTTTGAATTCGCCAGAACAATGCCATCGAAACCGAATTTAACTTCGGTAATGCGGATGCCTTTGGCGGTACATTTTTTAAATTCGGAATTTTTAATGCGGCGAGAAGCGTTCGTGATATCCGGATGTCCAAGGCCAATACCGGCGCAAAACAGTTTCATACCGCCACCGGAGCCCGTGCTCTCAACCACCGGGGTTTTAAACGGCGAAGATTTTCCGAACTGTTCGGCAACCGCGGTCGCAAAAGGAAAAACAGTGGACGATCCAACAATCCGAATTTGGTCTCTTGCCTCTGCGGTAGTGGCGATGGCGGTTAACGCTATTGCGGCCAAGGCGATGGTCTTTTTAATCATAAAAGGGTAACTCCTGAATAAAATTTCTAGTTCCAAAAGTCAGGCGAATTTCTGACTTATCCGTAAAACAAGGTGAAACTATAATTATTCGAAGACTCTTTTATTACCGTTCGATGACAGTTTTATGACAATGGATTAGGAATTTTCAGAAACTAAAGCGGCAGGTAAACTGTGAAAGTCGCACCTTTGCCAACCGTGCTCTCGATATTAAACCGACCGCGATGGCGGCTGATGATGTGTTTTACGATCGCCAGACCAAGGCCCGTGCCACCCATTTCTCTGGACCGCCCTTTATCGACGCGATAAAAGCGTTCAGTCAGCCGAGGTAATTGATCGGGCGCGATGCCTTCACCTTCATTTTCAACGGCGACGGCAATACCAGCGCCGCCAATTTCTGGAATGCGGTCAACTTGAACGGCGCTTATTTTTACAAAGGTTTCGTCCTGACCATATTTAATCGCGTTGTCCATGAGATTTTGAAAAACCTCCATGAGCTCGTCGCGATCACCCGCAATAACTGGTAGATCTGGAGCAATGTCAAAGACGAGTTCCATGGCATTTTCTTTGGCCCGGCTCAAAAGCAATTCACGCGTCATGCTCAACAACTCGGCAATATTGACTTGTTCTTGAGGGCGCATTCGTTCGCTCGCCTCAACCCTTGAAAGCGACAGCAGATCATCAATCATGCGCGCCATGCGCTGCGCCTCATCCCCCATAATACCGAGAAAGCGATCCCGTGCCTCAGCATCTTCTTTAGCCGGCCCCTGGAGCGTTTCAATAAATCCGATCAAGGACGCGATTGGAGAGCGCAATTCGTGACTGACATTGGCGACAAAGTCTTGGCGCATCTGCTCGGCCATAGTCTCAGAACTGACATCGTGGAACACCATCAAGGCGACCGCACCCAATTCGGAGGCTGATCCTTCAATTCGCATAATTCTTATTTTTAGATTTTTTGGAACCGGAACCTGAAGCGAAACATCAACCTCACGTTCGGTCGCGCCCTGAACGACCGCTTCGGCCGCTGCCAGAACATCTGGCACACGAAAGGAAAGGGCAAGGTCGCGACCTTCATATTTGGCAGCCAACATATCCACCGCCGCCCGATTAGCAAAAACCACTTCACGCGATATGTTTAATAAAATAACCGGGTCCGGGAGGGCGTTAAAAAGCCCGGCATTAAAGTTGCCCGTGTCATCCTGCTCTGTAGATTTAACTCTCGCCAATTCTGACCGCCTCTAATTTGGGCTCTCTTTTCGGTTGAGGGTGAGTCCTACTCTGCCGGGTGGGGTAATGTCAAAATATTGGCCTCATTCGCCTATGAAAAATCCCCCAGATCAACAGATCTGAGGGACTAAACTAACAGGGTATTTTAGGAGGTACTTTAAATTTTATTAAGCCGCGATATGGTCCACCCAATCATTTGAAGGACGGGCAACTTTCATACCATAGCCATAGACCGCTAAATCAGCTTTAGCTGCACGGGTGGCCGTATCTTCGAGGGCAAAACGAGCAATTTCGTTGCGCTGCACGCCGATATCGGCAAGTTCGCGGTCTGACAAACGGGCGAGTTCATCAAAAGTCGTTGCGGCACGAAGACCTTTTTGAATACTTGAAAAAATATTGCCGATAAACTTAAGCGCAGTTCTGACCAACTCGCCGGCAACTTTAGCCTGGGCAAGCCGTGCTTCACGAACCAATTTATCAATATCTTCCATAGCCAAAGGCTGGCCATCATTGAAATCAACTAAAGAGATATTCTCTTCGACAGCGATTTCAGTTTGTTTTACAGAAAGTTTGTTCATTTTTTTTCCTTTTCTTTCCAGACTACTTCCCGGCATTCTCGCCAGGGTTTGTTGATCTGTTGAAGAGGATATAGGACTTTTAAACGAGGTTAGTTAGAGGGTTAACCGCAAAACAGCCATGCATTCAATGCATGGGTAAAAAATTATATATTATATTTCAATAGCTTATTAGATATACTTGATTAAAAATAAAATTAATATTTACACTAAAGGGCTGTTTTGGCCCAAATTTAGGTCCATCTCGGGGTATATTCCTGGACGGATTTATACTGATTGGGCATTTCCATATCGTAGCCGAGCTCATTGGCGGCATGGCGCGTCCAATAAGGATCAAATAAATGCATGCGTGCGATAACGCAAATGTCACCTCGGCCACTGGCAATAATCGAGTTTGCGTCGGCGTAGGATTGAATATTGCCGACGGTCATGGTTGGCATATCGGCCTCCATGCGCACGAGATCGGAGAAGGGAAGCTGGAATAAACGGCCATACTCAGGCTGTTCTTCAGAAACCACCTGGCCCGAAGACACATCCAGGATATCGCATCCCGCTGCCTTGAAGGCTTTGGCAATTTCGACTGTATCGATTGGCGTAATACCATCTTCGATCCAATCATTTGCCGAAACACGGACCGACATTGGTTTTTCAGCCGGCCAAACCGCGCGCATCGCTTTGAAAACTTCCAAAGGATATTTCAGACGATTTTCCATCGAGCCGCCATACTTATCGCTACGGGTGTTGGTTTTTGGTGAAATAAAGGTGTTCAACAGGTAGCCATGCGCACAATGCAACTCGATCATATCAAAGCCAGCTTGCTCGGCGCGGCGCGCGGCGGCGACAAAATCGTCCCGTACCTGATCCATATCGTCCCGCGTCATCTCTTTCGGCGTGGGATTATTTGCAGAATAAGGCATGGCCGAGGCTGCCATAATCGGCCAAGCGCCTTCGCCATCGGTCAGCGGCGCCTGTTCACCGCCTTCCCACTGCAACTTGGTGGACGCCTTACGCCCGGCATGGCTTAATTGCATGCCGATTTTAGCCCCACTATTTTGGTGAACATAATCGACCACTCTGCTCCAAGCTGGGACATGATCATCGTTATACATGCCGGCACAGCCGGGGGTAATCCGCCCGTCGCGGCTGATCGCGGTGCTTTCAGACATAATAAGCCCGGCCCCGCCCATCGCCCGAGAACCGAGATGGACCAAATGCCAATCGCCGATCAGGCCATCCTCAGCCGAATACATGCACATCGGCGAGACCGCGATGCGATTTTCCAAAACCATGTCACGCAGCTTGAAAGGTGTAAAAATCGGCGGCGGCGTCTCTTTTTCACGCGCCACGCCCGATTGCTCGGCAGCCTTATCAGCGATCCAGTTATCAACTTGGTCGAGCAAATCCTTATCGCGCAGACCGAGATTTTCGTGATTGATGCGCAGGCTTCGGGTCAGAAGCGCATAAGAAAACTGCATTGGCTCCATCACCTCGTGATAGCGCTCAACATTTTCAAACCATTCCATGCTGACTTGAGCGGCGCGCTGCAATGAATCCACATCCGGCTCGCGCTTTTCCTGGAAGGCCGGGAGCGCTTTAGATAAATCACCGGGGTTTTCTTCCATCGCCTCATGCAAGGCGACGGCGTCTTCCATCGCCAATTTGGTACCGGAGCCGATCGAGAAATGGGCCGTATGCAGCGCATCGCCCAAAAGCACGATATTCTTATGATAGTATTTCGCGTTCTTCACGCGGGGGAAGGTCCGCCACACAGAATTGTTGGTGATCAGATGATCGTCGCCGAGTTCTTTTTCAAAGACCTTTGAGCAATAAGCAACCGTGTCTTCTTCCGTCGCCTTATCAAGGCCCGCTTTGCGCCAGGTGTCTTCGGTGGTCTCAATAATGAAAGTCGATTGGCCGGGCAAATATTGATAGCAATGAGCCCGGAACAAGCCGTCATCATTTTTATTGAAGTAAAAAGTAAAGGTATCGAACGCTTTAGTGGACCCCAGCCAGGTAAATTTATTGGGCCGCATGACAACATCAGAGCCAAACTCATCGACATGTTGATCCCGGATAAAAGACGCTATGCCATCGCCGGCAACGATCAAATCCGCATCCTGATGATCGTCGAGGCTATCAACGATAACATCATGGACCATGGTCACGCCGAGCTCTTTCGCCCGCGCTTCCAGAATTTGCAGCAGCTTGAGACGCTGCATGCCGGCAAATCCGTGACCGCTTGACGTGATCTTCTGGCCTTTGTGGAAGACATCAATGTCGTCCCAATGGACAAAACTATCGGTTATCGCTTTATAGGTTTCATAATCAGCGTCTTTGAAATTCTCCATCGTCTCATCAGAAAAAACGACGCCAAAGCCCCAGGTTACATTGTCCGGGTTTTGCTCATAAACCGTAACATCCCAATCCGGATGGGATTTCTTCGCCAAAAGTGAGAAATAAAGCGAGGCCGGGCCACCGCCGATACATGCGATCTTCATTTGCTAATTCCTGTCCTACACGGCTTAAACCCTCGCATTCACTTGCCAGGATTGAGCCCTTGCGCTAGCTTATTCTATTAGTTTACCCTTGAATAGTTTAAGTCTAAACTATTATTTTAAAGCGTCAAGTAAGTTGCCGATAGAAATTCGAAGGAGTTACCGGTCGATGAAAATTTTACAGCCCCCAGGTTGGCCTCAACCAAAAGGTTACAGCAATGGCATTGCCACCAAGGGCACGATGGTATTCGTCGCCGGTATGGTCGGCTGGAACGAAAATGAAGAGTTCGAGACCGATGATTTTGCCGAACAAGCCCGCCAAGCGCTCAAAAACATTGTCGCTGTCTTAAACGAAGCGGGGGCCAAGCCCGAACACATCACCCGCATGACCTGGTATCTCGGCGACAAGGACGAATACAACAACTCGCTCAGAGATTTAGGCAAAGTCTATCAAGAGGAAATCGGCAAGGTCTTTCCGGCAATGACCGGCATTCAAGTCGCGGGCTTCGTTGAAAAAGGTGCCAAGCTCGAAGTTGAAGTTACGGCCGTGATCCCGGATTAAGGCTCAATTTAATTTTGGGGTGCGAGCAAGTCCTTCAACTCGCGCAATTCCTGGCGGAGCGCGATGACTTCTTGATGAATCTCGGTTGATTCTGCCAGCACTTGACCGGTGTCTTCGTGAATTGCCTGCTGCTCTTCATAGCTTTGCTGCTGCATAGCATCGACAATGATGCCGATAAACAAGTTAAGCACGGCGAAGCTGGTGATCAGTATAAAAATTACGAAAAAGATCCAAGCCCAAGGAAAGACTTCCATAACCGGGCGTACAATTCCCATCGACCAACTTTCCAAAGTCATAATCTGAAACAGCGAATACATCGAGCGCCCAACGCTACCGAACCACTCATCAAACCGGGCACCAAAGAAATTCGTCGTTAACACGGAAGACACATAGAATATCAGCATGATGATCGAGCCGACCGACAGAATGCCGGGGATCGCTAGAAACAATGCCTGGACGACCTTGCGCATCGACGGCACCACCGAGAGCAAACGCATGGCTCGGAAAATCCTCAGCGTCCGAAGCACGGCCAAGGGACCGGAACTCGGAATCAAGGCAATGCCGACAATGATAAAATCAAAATTATTCCAGCCGTTCTTAAAAAAATCTAACCTGCGGTAGATCAGTTTGATAGCGATCTCGATGGTAAAAACCGCCAGCACAAAGTGATCAAATAAAATCAATTCAGGGCCGATCTTAGCCATCACATCCGGGTTGGTCTCAAACCCAAGCGCCGCGGCATTTAAAACAATGAGCACGGTAATCGCACCTTGGAATTTTGAGCCCTCAACAAAATCACCTATTTTGGCAATCATTAAACCTGTTCCACTTTTTGCTAGTTTATCCGAGAAAGTTGGAAGGGATATAGTCAGGATCGACGGACAGGTAAATAGGCAAATTGGAATAAAACGTAATTTGTTTCCCTGTAATATTGAGTTATTCTGATTCGATAAAAAATTCATTGGGAGATTCTAACATGCGTGTTCAAGTCGGTATCATTGGCGCAGGCCCCTCCGGCCTATTGCTTTCGCAACTGCTACACCTTCAAGGCATCGAGACGATTGTTCTAGAGCGTCGCACCGGCGACTATGTATTAGGCCGCATTCGCGCCGGCGTGCTTGAGCAGGGCATGGTCGATCTGCTCCATGAAGCCAAAGCCGGTGAGCGCATGGCCAAGGAAGGGCTGATACATGATGGCTTTGAGATTATTTTCAACGGCAAACGCCACCGTATTGATTTGAAAGGTCTGACCGGCGGCGATGTCGTCACTGTCTATGGCCAAACCGAGGTGACTAAAGATTTGATGGATGCGCGCGCCGCCATGGGCGGCCAAATTGTCTATGAAGCCGAGAATGTGCAGATCCTTGATCTTGAAAGTGATGCACCAAAACTGACCTATCAAAAAGACGGCACAAGCCACGAGGTTACGTGTGATTATATTGTCGGCTGCGATGGCTATCACGGGGTGTCACGTAAAACCATGCCGCAGGATATCTTGCGGGAATTCGAGCGCGTCTATCCGTTTGGCTGGCTTGGCATTTTATCTGAAACCAAGCCGGTTTCTGATGAGCTGATCTACGTTAATGATAAACGCGGCTTTGCACTCTGCTCGATGCGTTCTGAGACCCGGAGCCGATATTACATCCAATGCGCCTTCGATGAGGATCTGGAGGAATGGACCGATGATCGCTTCTGGGATGAGCTGCGTGCCCGCCTGCCAGAAGAAACGGCCAGCCAATTAGAAACCGGCCCGTCGA
>Ga0233430_1002648_pt1 | contig 19907 bp, 19 predicted proteins | sample SI_118_April2016_2_FD_179883 | JGI IMG/M metagenome (GOLD analysis project Ga0233430, IMG submission 179883) | Seawater microbial communities from Saanich Inlet, British Columbia, Canada - SI_118_April2016_150_MG | ecosystem: Environmental > Aquatic > Marine > Inlet | place: Canada: British... | reverse complement strand
CCGAACCGTTACTGTTTTCCGGTTGCAACTCTCGGGCATTTTTTTTTATCACTAACAATCTCTTTGAATATTTATCTTATTTCGTCTTTTTTCAGCAATGTCCGGTTAGGTTTTTGCAGAAAGCTGAATGATGAAGCCTGGATCGAGCTTAGAAGGATTTATTCGATTTTCTCAAGCTTCTGTAGCGAATCAGCCTTGTTTGAGAGAGGCACGAGCGAGCCGGACATTGCTGGTCTTTTTCCGATGAAGTGGCCTTTTAACTCATATTTTCAAGCCGATTTACTATTATAGCAGGTATCATCATAATAAAAGTAGACTGGTTAGGCAAGAACAAATGTTCACTTTATTGTTGTTTTACAATCCCTCATTGATAATTTCAACCAGTCAGCTAGAATAAGGGTGGATAACATCCCCCACTGCTCTTATCAAACAGAGGATAAGCAGTCTAAGATTTTTTGGTGACCAAAGAGACGGTTACTTCGTCGAATCATTATCAAGCAAATCAACATTTGGAAAGCAATGAATTCAATATTATCTGCACATAAAAAATACCTGCTCACTATTCTCCTATGCGCCGCTTTTATTCTCGGCAATCCCTTTTTGTCATTCGGCATTGAAAAAGTGTCCGCAACTCTGAAAATTGCCATGCTGCCCATCATCGATTCGTTTCCCTATTATATCGCAGAGGCCGATGGTGACTTTGAAAAGGCAGGCGTAAAAATTAAGTTGATACCGGTGATGAGCGGACTGAACAGGGATCAGCTGATGCAGGCGGGTGAAGTGGACGGCATGCTGAATGAAATGACCACTGTGGCCAACTTTAATCGGAAAACGCCCCAGGTGAACGTTGTCTACACCATCCGTACAGCTCACGCTAAATATCCCATGTTCCGTTTGGTTGCAGGACCCAAAAGCGGATTGAAAAGTGTGGCCGACCTGTCGGGAGCGTCCATTGGCATCTCACGAAACACCATCATCGAGTATGTAACGGATCGCCTTTTGGACACCAGGGGGCTCGGTTCCGAACTGACAAATAAGAAATCAATCCCTGCCATACCGGAGCGATTTCAATTGCTGATGCAGGGGCAAATTGACACAGCAGTACTGCCAGATCCGCTTGCTTCAGCTGCTTTGGCAGCCGGGGCCAATCTGATTATTGACGACTCCGCCCATCCGCAATACAGTGCCAGCCTGTTCACATTCAGCCTCAAAACCATTAAGCAGAATCCTGAAGCGCTGAAGCGCTTTCTCTATGCATGGGATCGTGCGGTCGCACGTTTGAACGCATCTCCGGAATCCTATCGGGAATTAATGCTAAAAAAAATCCGCGTCCCGCGAAATGTTCAAAAAAGCTACCCGATTCCCAGATTCTCCAGAAATTCAGTCCCAGACAAACGACAGTGGAGCGATGTCATGCAATGGATGGTCAAGAGGGGATTGCTGAAAAAACCACTGTCATATGACATGTCAGTGACATCGTCTTTTCTACCTGGTTTATAATGGCAATTATCCAGGCCGAATCCGACACTTCTTCTGCCCATGATTGAAATCAGCAACCTGACATTCTCCTATCCGAATCAATCCCGCCTGTTTGAAGGGTTTTCGCTCTCTATCAAAAAGGGCGAACTCTGGTCAATTATCGGTCCATCCGGCTGTGGTAAGTCCACCTTTCTCTATTTTATCACCCGGCTGATCAAATCGGATTCTGGCACCATCTCCATTGACAGTGAAATATCCAACCGCCCCAGACCACAAACGGGCCTGGTTCTACAGGATCATGGTCTCTTGCCCTGGTCAACCGTGCAAAAAAACGTGGATCTGGGATTAACCATTCGCAAATTTTATGGTCCCGATGGCCTGCATGCACCTTCAGGTTCAAAACTGGACAAGAACGCAGAAAAGCGAATTGTCGATTACTGGCTGCAACGGCTGGGAATTGCGGAACTAAAGGACAAATATCCATCTCAAATGTCGCGAGGCCAAAGACAGAGAACAGCCCTGGCCCGAACACTGGCACTGTCACCCGATCTACTGTTAATGGATGAACCCTTTTCAGCTTTAGACGCACCCACCAGCAAAGACCTGCAGGACCTGATTGTCGAGCTGAATCGTGAACGCGACCTGACCTGTATCACTGTGACTCACAATATCGAAGAAGCGGTGTTCATGGGCCGGAAAATTCTTATTCTGGGAAAAACGACCAACCGCAAGCCTGAGATCATCAGTAATCTATCGGCAACCGATTTTAGACATAAATCGTTTCAAGTCATGTGTGCAAAAATCCGCACGAAGTTGGAGAAATCCACATGAAGAAATCCTTGAGCCTGGCCACTATTTTTTCAGGCGTACTAATGATCCTGGTCTTCTGGCAGGTACTATCCTGGTTGCTAAACAGTCCGATTATGCCGTCACCGATTGAAGTGATTCCTATATTCCTGACATCTATGACCGGAGATCTGGGACTCCATTTCCTGGCCAGCACCGGCCGTGTGCTGGCATCAATTACTCTGGCCGTGATCACTGCCGTACCGGCCGGCCTGGCTCTGGGTCAGATGCCGAAACTGAACCGGATTTTCGACCCCCTGATCGCCATCATTTATCCGATTCCAAAAATTGTCTTTCTCCCAGTTATTTATATTCTAATGGGCATTACCGACATCTCAAAGATTTTCCTGATTGCCGTGATCGTTTTTTTTCAGATTCTGGTTGTCGTCCGCGACGAGGCGGCAAACCTGCTTCCGGAACTCATCTTGTCGGTTCGTTCTATCGGAGCCGGCAGGCGCGCGCTGTTTCGCTATGTATATATCCCGGCTTCGCTTCCAGCCGTTCTCACCGCTTTACGCATCTCGATCGGAACCGCAGTCGCAGTTTTGTTTATAGCTGAACAGTCCCTGACAACCTATGGTCTGGGATACTACATTATTGTTGAAACATACCAGGTACTTCTTTATGCCGAAATGTATGCGGGTATATTGGGCATGAGTTTGTTGGGGCTGACTCTTTACTTTCTGATCGATTATCTGGAGCGAACATTCAACAAGCACTTGTATCTGGAAAAATAATTAAACACCTGTTCGACCATTGCAAATGAACACAACCAAACAACTCCGGATTTCGCCACTGCAAGCCTGGATTCTTGCCATCCGACCCAAAACACTCCCGGCAGCTGTGTCTCCTGTACTCATTGGCTCTGCGCTGGCTCTAAAAAGCGGTCACTTCAATCCGCTGCCTGCTGCTGCTGCTCTGGTTGTTTCACTGTTGCTGCAGATAGGGGTCAACCTGGCCAACGACTATTTTGACTTCAAAAAGGGAGTGGATACCGAAGAGCGGTTAGGCCCTGTGCGAGTGACACAAAGCGGTTTGATCCCAGCTCAAACCGTGAAACGCGTTATGCTGGGAACATTGATAGCAGCCGGATTGTCCGGGTTTTACCTGGTGCTGATTGGTGGCTGGCCTATTCTGTTACTTGGTCTTGCCGCCATCTTGTCAGCCCTGGCCTACAGTGGGGGCCCATTTCCGCTGGCATCAAACGGTCTGGGGGACCTTTTTGTATTTATTTTTTTTGGTCCGGTGGCTGTTTGTGGAACCTATTTTGTCCAGGCTCTGCAGTTGTCAAATCTGGCAATTATTATGTCCCTGCCGGTAGGGTTGCTGATCACAGCAATCCTTGTGGTCAATAATCTCAGGGATATTGTAACCGATCGGCAAACGGGTAAACGGACCATGGCGGTTATGCTGGGGGACAAAGGCAGCCGGGTAGAGTATGTCTTTTTACTCAGTTTTGCGTACCTAACCCCCATTATTTCAGTCTACACACAAATGATTCCAATTTATGCATTGTTGATCCTCATTTCACTTCCCGTCGCACTCTTTCCGTTGCGACTGGTCCTGTACGAAAACGGGAAAATTCTGAACAAAGCGCTAGCCGGAACCGCACGCCTGACCTTTCTGTTCAGTCTTCTACTTTCCATCGGTTTATTGATCAATGGTCAATGAACCAATCTGTCTCAGCAATGTCCGGTTAGGTTTTTGCAAAACAGAAGCTGAATGATAAACCCGTCTCTGTGCATAAAGATTTAGAGATTTTCTAAGTTTGCTTCACGAAAAACCGCCAAACTTGCCTGCCTCACTCAAACAAGGTTTATTTTCGCTATGCTAAACTAAGAAAATCTAATAAATCCTTATAAACCCGATCCAGGTTTCATCATTCAGCTTTCTGCAAAAACCTAACCGGACTGCTGAATTTGTCTGCATGAACAATGAGGAAGAATTATTTAATCCAATACCGATCCCCATCCGATTCGACAACTTCTTTTTTTAGCAGCCTGTCCAGGTGCTTGGACATGCTGATCGTCTCGAGAAGGGCAAACATTTCGACGGGCTTTTTGGGCTTCCCATAGATGATCCATTGATCGGCTATCTCTTTCATGTTTCGTGGTTCAGTGAGAAAATCCAGAAGCTTGTCTTCCCGGGTCTGAATCACCTGCAGATAATCATCCCACAATGAACCCGGGTTCGATTCAAAAATGCCCTGTTCATGACCGGTCAGCCAGATCTTCGCCGGGATATTTCTCAGCCGCTCAACAGTCTGATAGATAGCGTCGATATCAGAATAGAGATCACCATACCAAGGTCCAAACGGAGTCAAATCCGTGTCACCCAGAAAGAGAACCTGTGGCTCCCTGAAATAAAATGAAAGGCTTCCGGGGCTGTGTCCCGGGGAATGTAGAATCTCCACCGTAACACTGCCAAGGTCGATGATTTCTCCGTCTTTTAAAAATCGGCTGATTTTGCGGGGCTGATAGTTGAACATCTCCACCATCATCTGTCGCCAGGATTCCCGCATACTTTCATATTCAGAATCCGAGTAAAAATACCAATCGATGAATGTGTCAAGATCCTTCATCGGTGGGACATCAGCTTCGTGCATCCAGATGGGAAGTTCTTCAAACAGATTAAGATACATGATATGATCTTCATGCCAATGGGAAAGCCAGACGGATTTAGCCTGTCCCGACCGGGCGATTTCCTGCAACTGATCTAGGCAGGACGCGGGATCAATGACCACACCCGCTTCTTCAATATATAGAGAATGGCAATATGGATACCTCCCTCCTTTTGTTCCGGTAATAAATGAAATCGGACCAAATTTTGTGATTGTGTCACTCATGGCAGAACTCCCTGTTCGAAAAATTTCCAATAACCTCTTTCCCCCTCCGGCTTAACGAGGGATGAAAAATAAATTGATGATGAATTTGATAAAGGAGTAGAGACTGGGCAGCTTGAACAAACGCAATCAGCCCAGCCCACAGAAATCAGGTTTCATCGTGGTTAAAGATATACCCAACCGAGCGCAAGCTTTTGAAGAATTTAGGTTTTTTAGGGTTTTCTTCAAAGTATTTTCTGAAACGAACAATAAAATTATCGACAGTCCGGGTCTCTGTTTTTCCGGTGTAACCCCAGCCGATCTCCAAAAGTTTTTTACGAGACAGCGGTTTACCCCGATTCGCAATGAAGAGCTTGATCAGTTTAATTTCCTGTTCGGTCAGTTTGATCTGATCATTTTTACAGTGTGCTACCGAGAGGTTGAAATCGATCCGATTATCCCCAAAATCATAAAACTCTCCAAATGTTGAGTCACTGTCGCCATCATCGATAGCAGATTGATTCCAGGAAGATCTTTTCAAAAGTCGTTCTACCCGCAGCAAAAATTCATCCAGATTAAACGGTTTTTGAAGATAATCGTCCACACCGTAACTGAAACACTGCACTTTATCATCTGGAGCAGTTTTCGCAGAAAGCACCAGAATCGGGATCTGTTCGTTCTCCAGACGAATATTTCGAAGTATGGAAACGCCATCGATGCCCGGGAGCATCAGATCCAGGACGATCAAATCCGGTTGCCAGGATCTCCACTCCTGTAAACCGGTGATGCCATCCAGCGCAATTCTAACATCATAGCCCTGAAATGACAGATTCAGTTTCAACCCTTCAGCGATATGACGCTCATCTTCTACTACAAGAATACGGGTATCTTCAGGCTTTTTCACAAGTTTTCCTATCTGGATGATGACTGTTTGTTACAACAAAGGATGCCCGCCTGGAGTTCGAGAAGTAGACCCTATCGAGAAATATAGGGCAACTTCAACGTGAAAACCGATCCCAATCCATTACCTCTACTTTCAGCACGAATCCTTCCATTATGCATGCGAGCTATAGTGTCTGCCATATACAACCCAATCCCGGTTCCTTTTGCCGACATATTCTCAGATCGACCCACCTGGTAGAACTTTTTGAAGATTTTTTTGAGATCCACGTTATCAATACCAATCCCATTATCAGCAAACCTGATGAGCAGCGAACGGCCTTCATGAGCGAATGTAATATCCACAACAGGTTTATGGGATTTGTTATATTTGATTGCATTCGTTAAAAGATTCATTAACAGAATCTCAAAGAGAGACAATTTAATACTGTACAGCACACGCTTCTTCGAAGGATTGTGTGCTATTATCTCACTGCCCTGAAACAGGTGTCTATTATTTACCAGGAACTGCTTTGTCACTTCCACCAGATCGATAATAACAGGGTCCTCTTTGTAACTTTTCCCTTCAATCTGGGCCAGGTTCAAAATCCGGCTGATATTATCAGATAAGCGTGCCGCATCCTGGAGCATATAACCAATATACTTCTCCTGCTCCTCTCTGGACAGCCTATGCTTCAGAAATGTTTCCAGATACAATTTCAGTGAGGTCACCGGCGTCTTCAATTCATGGGTGAAGTTATTGATGAAATTGTGTTGCATCCGGTAAAGCTGCAGATTTTTTTGATTGTATATAAAAATAATGATAATACAGATAATGATAAATCCCACTAGAATAGACAAAACCAAAACAACAATCCAGGTTTGCGGCTCCAGAACCTGCTGCTGATCCAATTTAAACTTTCTCACGACTGTTCTAAGTCCCTCACTGACCTCAAGGTACCAGTAAATATATAAAAACAGGGAGGTTACCAGGGCCGCTAACGAGAAAACCAGGATAATGATCGGATAGAAAAATTTTGATTCACTCATAGTCTGATATTTCACGAGGCGGGTTCACTCTGGAGCCCCACCTTTTTTGATCATCGATCTGTTCCCATCCCCATCAAACAGAATAATTATGCGAGAGATTCTATTACCTGTTTCTCGTTGTTCGAAGTATATCGAAAAAAAAATAGTCTGTCGAAACAACTCCCGCTTATTACGAAGCGTTTACAGAGAAGTTGATTGACAACCTCTTCAACATTGGAAAAAATGGAAATATAGCAACAGACATATTTGTTTTTAGACAGATACAAGTCCGCCTTCTGAGTCTCACCCATTTCTGTTTTGCACCAACAGATTCTTCTGGAGAAACTTCTGACAAAGCGGTTTATCTTCAGTAATCCCATAACTAGAAATTACTATGAGTGAAAGAACGTCGATCATCTGCCCCGGATGTGGAAAATTGGTCAGCGATTATATGGAAAACTGCCCCCACTGCAATCTGAAACACCCTGGACAGAAACAAAGGTTTTTATCAACTTTTGGTTTCAACATTCGCAGCTTTGTCAAGCCGATCATTGCTATCAATGTGGCTTTTTTCATACTCGCCTATGCGCTGCCTCTTTTCATCCCAACTCATATGCCAATGGGTCGTGATTTTCTGGGCCTACTGCCAGCGCCCAGTTATGTGTCACTGAATCTGCTGGGATGGGCCGACATCAGATTGATGCTGGCGGGGAACTGGTGGGTGTTGGTTACCGCGACATTTCTTCATGGTGGGATTCTTCACATCCTTTTCAACATGATGTGGGTCAGGGATCTGGGACCCCAGACGGAGTATCTGTTTGGGCCTCACAAAATGCTGATCATTTTCATTCTTTCCGGAGTTGCTGGAAATCTGGTCGCAGTATTTACACCCTTAGTTGCCAACTCATTCTTGGGAACAAGGAGTGCGCTGTTGCCTGTTATTGGAGCATCAGGGGCTGTCTTTGGTCTAATGGGGGCTATGATTGCCTTTGGGAGAAAACGGGGGGGCTTTTATGGCAGACAATTGGTTCGACAGATGGGGATGTGGGCTTTGATATTAATTGTTATGGGATTTTTACTGCCGGGAGTCAGCAATGCCGCGCATATTGGGGGATTTATTGCCGGATTTATCATCGGTCAGATTTTAAGCCTCAGGCGGTTTACGGTTAACGGTTCAGCTGGATTCTGGATGGCTCTGGCAGTGATGGGCCTTTGTGTGTACTCATTTCTGATGATGGGCTTGCGACTACTCTCCCTCGTCAGTAGAATATAACATCAGCGTCAAAAATCCCTCCTTCATCACCTTGGCATGCCAGGTAAAAGTAAAAAACCAAGTCAGCAAAATAAAATTGCCGGCAAGAAAATTAAGATATTTGCCGAAGGCATAGAGCTGGAAGCGCTGAACCAGTTTTACTCGGCAATGGAAAATGGCTTTGCTATCACCGGCGCCCTGCTACCAGACGCTCATACAGGATACACCCTGCCTATCGGGGGCGTTGTCGGCACAGATAATTATATCCTACCCTCATGGGTCGGCTACGATATCGGATGCGGCATGTGCGCCACAGCAACCGGAATCGCGGCAGAACATTTGATCCCTTTTACTGAAATCATTTATAAAAAAATTTATGCTCAGGTTCCCACTGGTTTCAATTCCAATGTCCATCCCGCAAAATGGGATTATCGCCACCTGGAGAAAACGAAGGTTTTGCACGGGATCTTCAGTAAAAAGGGGCTAAAGCAGTTGGGGACGCTTGGTAGTGGAAACCATTTTATCGAATTGGGGTTTGATGAGGACCAGCGAGTCTGGATTATTGTTCATTCGGGCTCGCGAGGGCTCGGGCATGACGTAGCCAGCCATTACATGAGACTGGCAAGCGGAGACGGCAAAGCCAGAGAAGGGCATTTCGGTTTTGAAGTCAACTCAACAAACGGTCAGGCCTATCTCAAGGACATGAATTTCTGTGTTGCTTACGCGTTGGAAAATCGAAAACGGATCATCGGCAAGATTTTCGATATCCTTTCCGAAACACTCCCGAATCAGCCGTTTGCCCGGATGGATACGACCCGCCTGATCAATCGAAATCACAATCATGCGGAATTCAAACACGGTCTCTGGATCCATCGCAAAGGTGCGACACAGGCAGAAAATGGTATGTCAGGTGTTATTCCGGGGAATATGCGGGACGGTTCCTTTATCGTTGAAGGGCTGGGAAATCCAGACAGCCTCTGGTCCAGCTCCCACGGTGCCGGACGAATTCTAGGTAGAAGAAAAGCAAAACAACAGCTCTCCCTCGACCAGTTCAGGGAGACGATGGTTGGCATTAAAGCTAAAGTAGTGAGTGGAACCCTTGATGAATCACCTTTTGCTTATAAGGATATCTTCCAGATCATGGACAGTCAGGAAAAAATGGTAAAGATTCTTCATCATGTCAAACCTATCATTAACATCAAGGCCTGAAGCTCCAGCTCTCTTTTGATTTCCCGAACAACATGAGTCCGGGAATATCTCAGCAAATAAAGGGGACACGACTGCGGCGGACCTTTAATCTAACAGTTAACTCACGCTGTCGATATATGCGATCAAATCAACCGCCTTGTTGGAATACCCCCATTCGTTGTCATACCAGCTGACAATTTTATGAAAGTTGTCATTTAGCCCAATCCCAGCTTTGGCATCAAAGATCGAAGTCCTGGGATCAGTCATAAAATCGCTTGAAACAACATCATCTTCTGTATAACCAAGAATTCCTGCCAGTTCCCCTTGCGAGGCATTACGCATGGCCAGCATAATATTTTCATATGAGGTGGCTCTTTCGAGGCGAACGGTCAAATCCACCACGGAAACATTGGCTGTTGGGACACGAAAGGACATTCCAGTCAGCTTGCCCTGCAAATCAGGGATCACTTTTCCCACTGCTTTGGCTGCACCTGTGGAGGATGGAATAATATTCTGAAATCCACCCCGTCCCCCGCGCCAGTCTTTGGATGAGGGCCCGTCAATTGGCCGTTGTGTCGCCGTGACAGAATGGACCGTCGTCATGAGCCCCTCGAGAATACCCCAATTGTCGTGCAGCACTTTTGCAATCGGAGCCAGGCAGTTAGTTGTACATGAGGCATTAGAAACGATGTTCATGTCCGCTGAGTAAGTGAAGTGATTCACGCCCATCACAAACATCGGGGCATCAGGGGAGGGGGCTGAAATCACAACTTTTTTAGCCCCTGCATTCAGATGGGCCTGGGCCTTTTCAGTTGCGGTAAAAAGGCCAGTTGATTCAATGACAAAATCCGCATTGACCTCGTTCCATTTCAGTGCTGCAGGGTCCCTTTCCGCCGTCACTCTGATGGGTTTTCCATTCAATATCAGCTGGCCATTTGCAACAGAAATTTCACCGTCAAATCTCCCATGGGATGAGTCATATCGGGTCATATAGGCCATATAATCTACGTCGATCAAATCATTAATCCCCACGACCTCGATATCCTCACGGGCAGCCATCACTCGAAACGCCAACCGTCCAATTCGACCGAATCCATTAATCCCTACTTTAATTGTCATATCAGCTCCATTTTTTATCAGGTTTTTACATCACTTATTGTTAGCCTCATGCGGCGCAATAATTAAAAGCCTTTTTACATCCAGTTATTCTTTATCGTGATGATAACATGTTACTTTTACCACGCCTAGTTAAAAATGCAGCGGAGATTCCGAAGGCAATTGCTAACGTCAAATTGGTCTTTATTAACAGGGATTGCATCCGGATTTTCAGTCAATATCAACGATATCGCTGATTATTGCCAGGTAATAGCCCAACAAGGTATTGGAGTTGCATTTTAAACCCCAGAATCATCCACCTATCGAATTCCAGATGGAATATTCAAAAGGTATCAGCTTTTGTCAGACCCGGTTAGATCTTTATTATTTAACCATGCAGATTAAAACCAATAGCAAGGACGATGAATTTACAGTAAAATAAAAGTAACCTCTGAGAATATCAAATCGCTTACACCCGGCAAAACCCGTCGGATAAGTCCAGAGGGTATTAATTTCTTGCAGAGCAGAACTTCCTGCAAGAGCAGAGAGACTGTCCTTGATTTTGATTACTTAACAGGCGCACCGTTCCAGAAAAATTAATTCGACAGGAAACCCATGAACGAAGAGGTGGCAGAGCAGGTTGCAACTCCCGCAGCAGGTGAAATTCAGAATTTGAACCAGGACCAGAATGGTCAAAATGAGGCTGCTGCCGCGCAAACTCCACCGGCAACTTCTCAGGACGAGGATCAACAGCAAAACCGAGAAAAGCCGAAAATAACGCCAATAGCTCCATCTGCATTGGAAAAAGACGTCCCTAAGGATTTTGCCAGCCGGGCTGCCACAAAAATCACTGCTATCAATGAGCGGGAACTTGATGAGGAAATCGCATCAAGCAAAGTCGCGGCGATGATCTATAAAAACATGAACTCCCCCGAACTTTACGAATATTTCCTCGATACAACCAATGAACTGCTCCAAAGTGAACACACAGAAAAGTATGCTGCCACGACCTGGACCGCTATGTTGTGGCATGAAGACGTTCATCCCGAGTATCGCACCTTTATCGAGAAATCATTGCAAGTGATTATCGACGGGCACATCAGCAACAAAAGACCGACTCACGAACACGAAGAATCGGGAAAAGATTTTTCTGCCTATGCCTATTCACTAGGAGAAACTTTCATCCAGATGATGCGGCTCAACAGTGACCTCTATAATATTCTTACTGATATTTACAGTTTCATCATTCGGGAAGAGATGACTCGTGATCTCTCCAAAGCCGATGACGATACCAAGAAAAAACTGATTACCGGCAGGAAGAAACAAAAAGGATCTGAAAACCTGAACCCTAAGAAGCTGTACGATGATGTTGTCGATTACATTTCAGAAAGAGGAGATTTCCGTTCTGATACGCTTAACCAGAAAAACCCGAACGAATTCATCATAATTCTGGCCGACCGTATGCGAAGTACACGTCGCTACATCATCCAGGATATCATGAACCGGCACGCGCTGGAAAAAAAGAAAGTGCTTGAGAAAGAGCTAAGGGAGAGAGAGGCTAACGCAGAAGAGGTGATCATCGCCAGCCCTCCCTTTAAGCACGGACTTTACCTTTTCTGGGTTGAAAAGCGGTACAATTTTAAGTACCTGGCAGTCGAAAAAGTCCGCATTACACTGCAGATTGTGGCTATTTTTATGGGTCTCGGAGCTATTGGAACCGGATTTCTGGGGCTTGGTATGATTGGGTTACTGGAGGGGATTATTGTGGGGATAATGATGATCGTATATGCCCAGCTTTTCTGCTCAAGAATCGTATTCACTCCCTTTTATCCCAGGGACGTGACTGCGGAATTGGAAAAAGATGTTGGAGCCTATACCCCTACATTCCGGAAAATGTCACTGGATCAGATTAATGCATTTATGACCAAACAGATCAAGGATCCAGACAACGCTCTCTTACTGCACCTGCTCCCGGAATATGTACGATATATTTTTGCTGTAATGCCGGACCGCAATGATATTCTGCTTTCCCGTGACAATATCAATGAATTCATGGAACGGATGGAGATCAACCTGGCTAAACACCAGAGGGGAAAACCGCTTTAATTCATTCCTGATCAAGTAGAAAATTCAACCCGGGGGTCTCGAAAATCGGGACCTTTCATCAGAATAAAATCACACATCCCTTTCAACCGGGAATAGATCCTGGGATAAACCCGCTGTTCCAAAGTTTCTTTTTTTTCCGTCTCAATCAGGCCTCCCTTGCCATCTTTATGCCGGACAACTTCTCCATAGCTGGTTGCTTTGGTATCCGTATAATTGGTCGTAAAAATCGTTGTTTTTCTCATATTGTAACGGTTAGAGATAATCGTATCGAGGATGTTAATCTCCCAGTCGCTTCTCCTGCCTTTTCCCAACTCGTCAATCACGAGAATTTCGATATTATTGATAGTTTGCAAAACACTCATTTCAGACAAGCCACGGTCATAACCGCTCTTGATCTCACTCAACAAACTGGAAAACTCTCTGAAAAGACAGGGAATCCCATAAATCAGGGAATAGTCTCTCAGCATCGTACTGACGAGCCTGGTTTTCCCGACGCCAACACCCCCCATAAATAACAATCCTTCCCATTTTCCATTCTGGTAGTTTTTAAATGAAAATCTGGCAGTCGCCAGCGCTGTTTTCAGAGACGGATTCCCGGATATTTCAAAATTCTCAAAGGTTGCATCATAAAACTGACTGGGAATCTGGGCATTATTGAACAGCATGATGCGATAGGCAAGGTCCTGACACTGGCATTTCTGAGCATGTTCCCGGCCCAATTCGTCTTTTTCGAAAATAAAGCCGTCACCATGACACAGATGACAACTCTTCTGACAATTCGAACAGAAATCCGCGACTGAAAACTGCCCTTTGGGCAGGATTTCAATTTTTGTATCATTACATACTGTACACTTCGTTTTTTTCATATCCTATTTAGGAAATTCGTCCTTATAGTTGTTCAGAAAAGTTTTTTCCACTTCCACTTCAACATTCACTATCACCTCCTTCAAAAGGCGGATAGCCAGAAAAAGTTTTTCAGATTGACCCCGACAGCGTTGGATTAGAAATCTGTTCACTCTTCTTTGGAAGCATTCTGGTCTGATTAATAAACGACAATATCCGCTACCTCATCAATCAACTGAGTTTAGGGTTGTCATTTCTCGGTTGAATCGTTAGCATTTTTAGATATCTTCATTTTTCGGCAGGTCATCATGTTTGCTAAGACAGTAACAGTCTAAGACCATGCTTGATAAATGTAAATTCGTTTTATTTGATTTTTAGGGTTGAGGATGACAGAAAAAATAGTAATTGGATGCGATCATGGCGGTTTTGATCTGAAAGAGAAGATAAAAGAGATATTGGCAGATCTGTCTTTCGAAATTTTGGATATGGGATGCTTCGACACCTCGTCTGTCCATTATCCTGAAATAGCCCAGCAGGTCTCAAAAAAAATTGCCTCCGGCGAATTCGAAAGAGGGATATTGATCTGTGGAACCGGTATCGGGATGAGCATCGCAGCGAACCGGTTTCCAAAGGTACGTGCAACTATGTGTCACGATCACCTCACCGCCAGACTTTCAAGAGAGCATAATAATTCAAATATCCTGGCACTGGGCGCCAGAACTCTGGGGATTGAAACAGTCAAAGATATATTGATGACCTGGCTGAATACAGACTTTACAGGTGATCGGCATCTTACACGCATCAACATGCTGGACAAAACGCCATCTACTCCATTTTGATATTGAGATCACTCTGAAATAACGTTTGTTAGCTGCAATAACAACCTTCTCATTCTCTGCACACATCGGAACTCAAGGATAAAAAAATGAAAACGATACAAGAATTTGATAATGAACTCTATGCTGCTATTGAAAATGAGCAACGGCGACAAATCGACAAACTGGAACTTATTGCATCTGAAAATATCGTTTCCCCACGTGTTTTGGAAGCAACCGGTTCGGTGCTGACTAACAAATACGCTGAAGGGTATCCTGCAAAAAGATACTACGGTGGATGCGAATACGTTGATGTCGCCGAAAACCTTGCCATATCCAGAGCAAAGGAGATTTTTTCAGCCGATCACGCCAATGTACAGCCTCATTCCGGATCTCAAGCTAATATGGCTGTTTATATGGCGCAATTGCAACCGGGGGATACCGTGCTCGGCATGGATCTTTCCCACGGCGGTCATTTGACCCATGGCTCTCCAGTTAATTTCTCCGGCAGTCTCTATAATATTGTCCATTATGGTGTAAAAAAAGAGGATCAGCGTATAGATTATGACCAGGTGGCCGATCTTGCTAAAAAACATCAACCTAAAATGATCATTGTCGGAGCCAGCGCATATCCCCGCTCGATTGATTTCAAACTGTTCCGGGAGATAGCGGACAGCATCGGCGCAGTCGTCATGGTTGACATGGCACACGTTGCCGGTCTGATCGCTGCCGGAGTTCACGATAATCCGGTCCCCCATGCACAGTACGTGACAACAACAACCCATAAAACGTTACGGGGCCCAAGGGGCGGGTTGATATTATGTGCAGAGGAGTATGCTAAAAAACTGAACTCAAAAATATTCCCGGGAATTCAAGGGGGGCCACTATGCCACGTAATTGCTGCCAAAGCGGTTGCCTTTAAAGAAGTTCAAACAGAGGCCTTTCGCGTTTATGCCCGGCAAATCATCACAAACGCACAGTCGCTGGCCAGCGCACTGATCGAACGCGGCTATCACCTGACGTCTGGAGGAACAGACAACCATTTAATGCTTGTGGACCTGACTAACAAAGATATTACCGGTAAGGACGCCCAGAACATGCTGGATCTGGCCAATATTACAACCAATCGTAATACGGTCCCATTTGAAACCAGAAGCCCTTTTGTCACAAGTGGTATTCGTTTGGGAACACCTGCATTGACCACACGCGGGATGAAAGAGGCTGATATGGTGACGGTAGCTGATTTCATCGATCGGGTATTAACGAATCTCACGAATGAAGAGCAGATCAGGACAATTGGCGAGCAGGTCAAAGAGTTCTCACAGTCGTTCCCGGAATTTGAAGACAATTTTTAAGCCTCCGGGTCGCTCAAAAGATGACCCCCTTTATTCGATCATCGTGAATTTATCCTGACTTGCTTCATCATCAAAACATGAAAAAACTCATACAAGCGCTGATTGTTGAGGCGGGTCTGATTGCCCTTCAATACCAGTCCCGAATCGATACCGTTCAAATCACTGAAAAAGGGGCCAAGGATCTGGTGACCGAAGCTGATATAGCGGTTGAAGACCATATCCGGAAAAAACTGGCAACGGCCACACCGGATTTTGGTTTTCTGGGAGAAGAGAGTCTGGAGACCCTGGGAGAAAAATCCCGCTGGATTGTAGACCCCATTGATGGGACTCATTCGTTTATTCATGGACAGTATTACTGGAGCATCAGCATCGCTTTAGAAACTGAGGGTGAAATCTGCCTGGGTGCTGTTTACGCGCCTTTACTCAAAGATTTGTACGTTGCCGAAAAAGGAAAAGGAGCATTAAAAAACGACCAAAAAATCAAGACTTCTGATACCTCTGAACTGGCGCAGGCCATGGTAGGAACTGGGTTTGCCTGCCTTCGCGCAAACCTCAAAGAGAATAATTTAGCCCGATTTTGTCGCATTGCGTCGCGAACAATGGATCAGAGAAGATTTGGATCAGCTGCCCTGGACTGTTGCCTGGTAGGAGATGGACAGCTGGATGCTTTTTGGGAACAGCAGCTGAATTTATATGATGTTGCTGCTGGCGCATTGATTGCGGCAGAAGCGGGTGCAACGGTAACAGATTTCTCCGGCAGACCCGGGCTGAATCCCCAGGCGGTTTTAATCACAAACGGCAGGGTTCTGGCTGAACTGTTAGAATTGATGTGATATCCAAGTAAATTCGCTGGAGGTTTCTCAGTTGATAGTGGGGTCCATAGGATCGGTGCGGTCGATCAGATGTTCGGGGTCAGCGCCAAGGCTTTTGAATGCTTCATTCCAGCGCTCCGACATTTTAACGTTAAACAGTAAATCGACATCAAATTCACCCAGCCACCAGGATCCTTCTTCAATTTCCCGGTCCAGTTGCTGGGCGCCCCAGCCGGAATATCCAACGCCTGCATAGAATATTTCAGGGCATGAAATGTCACTCAATACCGGCATGATGTCCTGAGCCGAACTCAGATAGAACTGATCGTGAACTTTGATAGTCGACTCAGCAGAAAAATCCGTTGAGTGAATCACCCAAAAAAAATCAGTCTGAACCGGGCCACCAAATAGAATGGGGATATCCAGCGGGTGAGTATGCTCAAGGTTCATCAGTTTCAAGGCGTCGTTGACCTTTGTGCCGGTTGGCAGATTGATAATGAACCCCAGTGAGCCAGATTTATTATATTCTGCCATCAAAATCACCGCGTTTGAAAATATAGGACTCTTCAGTGACGGCATGGCAACCAGGAATTGAGCTTTGCCAGAAAACATGCTTTCTTTTGGGGTTTTAAAAATTTGATTCGTCATCCTCAATCGAAAATTATCGATTTACTCTTTGCTTAGAATGAATTATTTTCAATAAGAAAGCAAGGGAAAGCGCTACGGGAACCCGCCCTCTACAACCTTGAATACCTATTTCACAATGAGATTTGGAAAACTGGTACGATTTAGTTGCATGAGTCTGGCGATCTTCATCCTTTTATCCGGCTGCAAGAGCAAACTGGATGAGGATGGGGGTTACTACGATGAAAAAACCCGCTCATATAAGTATGTCAAACCCAAACGCAGGGATATGAGCGACGCTTCCCAACAGATTTATGCGCCTCGGGTGGGAGAGGTACAAACCATCGGTGGTACGGTGACACGAATCGATGAAGACGTAAAATCGGTCTGGATCAAAATAGAAGACAGAAAACCGTATATGATCCTCGCATCAAGCCTGTCAGGCAGCAATCGAGATGATAAAACCAAAACACTGCGGTTGAATCTCTCTTATGTCTCACCTGCAGGTTCAATCGCCGGAAGTCGACGTTTTAGAGAACAGTGGAAAAAGTATGTGATCCAAACTCTGAGTGGCGAGCTTCAGAACCGTAAAATACTGGCTGAACTCAACTTTGAAGAACGGTCCAGGCGTTTTATCGGCACCTTATACCGGTCAGTTAAAACCAAAAACGGCGAACGTGCACAGGATGTCAATCTCTGGATGGTCCAACAGGGGCTCTCATTCTATTTCATAGATCGTGGCAAATCCCCAAAAGACAAGGACTATTTAAAAGCTCAGCAGATGGCCAGAAAAAGCAAAAAGGGAGTCTGGCACTACTAGTCCCGCTAAAGGTACAAAAATGATCAAAAGTGGACTTCGATCATTTTGCAAACATGGCAAATTATCATAGTCTAAAAGATTAGTAACTATTCAGCATGAATTCCGTCGAGGGTATCAAGATTCAAAACACGCATAAATCCGTCCCTGGAGCCAAGTGTTTCGTCAGAAACACTTTGGGAAAACGTCCTATTTTCCATCGTTTTGAATCATGATACCCTCGACTCTCGAAAAGTGGTGAATAGTTACAAGCATTAACAAACAAATAACCGAATATTTGCAGCAGACCTATTAAATGAAGGAGAAAGAATGACTTTGGAACGAACTTTATCTATTATAAAGCCAGACGGTGTAAAAAGAGGTGTTATCGGAAATATCCTTAACCGGTTCGAAACAGCCGGATTGAAAATTGCTGCCACGAAAATGCTACACCTCAGTATAAAGGAAGCAGAAGGGTTTTATGCCGTTCACAGTGATAAGCCGTTTTTTGAGGAACTGACCGTATTCATGTCCAGTGGGCCTGTGGTTGTGACTGTGCTGGAAGGGGATAACGCCATCGCAAAAAACCGAGAAATCATGGGCGCAACCAATCCAAAAGATGCGGATCAGGGAACGATTCGAGCGGATTTCGCCGACTCAGTTGGTGAAAATACGGTTCATGGTTCAGATGCTCCGGAAACAGCTGCTGTTGAAATTGCCTACTTCTTTTCCGAAACAGAATTGGTAAACTGAAAGATAAAAAGGGATGCCGGGAACAAGCACTATCGGATTTGTTAAAACGACCTGGATGGAACTTAAAAATATCATACTAGCATTGGAGCGACCTTGATAATCAGCGAATTACATAAACAGTTCAAAAAGACGATTCCTGTGAGTGACGCCTTTTTCAAGCTCATGCAGGAAACATTCGGCTTTTATACCCAGCTTTGTAACGATTTTTTCGCTAACTTTGGAAAACATGTTGAGGCAAATACGCTGGGACACTTTATCCAGAATGAAATTCGATCCCGGCTTTTTGATCAGGAGTATTGCAAGTCGATTGAGAAAACCAAAAAGCAATTTCTGGCCGAGAATATCAAGCTGGAACAGTTTATTGAAGCAAACGATTTCAAAGACAATTTCATCAACGACCTCAATGCGCTGAAAGTGGTATCAGAAGAGATTTATGACCTTCTGCAGACCCATTGGGAATTTTTTAAGTATGAAAAATCGGTGGCCAACAACGAGGTCTTGATTGCCTTTCTGATGGCGATTGACCGCGTCGGTATCCGCTGGGACTCATACCTGGAAAAGTATCTGGCCATTTCATCTGTTCTTAAGTCAGCGGGTGGGGAGATTCAGAAAGAGGGATTTACGCAGCTACTCGTCAAATATCACTTGTCGGAAGATTTCAGTTTTTCCATTGAAATGGCGGCCAATCTTAATCAGTTTTTCAAAGAGGCGTACGAGTTTGTCTTGATGGTACATGGAGATGCTGAGACAGGCCGCGAACTTGAAATAGCAACCCTCGATGTTCAGAACCCGGTTAATTGCATCCTGCTGGTTCCCAGCGAATATTTTGAAAGCTATCAGAAGTTTTTGAGTTACTGTTCAGTCGATGTTCTCAAACGGGAAACCCTCTTAAAATTTGTTATGGAAGTCGTACGATTGCAACAGGGTAAGGAGTTGCCCAAAACAGCGGTCACCAATTTTCAGAAAAAAATTGCGAAACCGTTGAATGCACTTCCACTGGACAGTTTCTTTTCTGTGGAGGCCAATGAAACGCAAGACAGCGTCAATATTCTCACCGCACTCTGCCATGAAATGGACAGCCTGGAGATAACCTATAAGGATATGCTCACCGGTGCGACCGATCGTCTGGCCCGAAATCGAAAGCAGGCGCTTTCGGAAATGACCTCCTCCGCTATCAATCAGGTGACAGTCAAGAAGAAAGTTGAGACGAAATC
>Ga0233430_1002629_pt1 | contig 20033 bp, 20 predicted proteins | sample SI_118_April2016_2_FD_179883 | JGI IMG/M metagenome (GOLD analysis project Ga0233430, IMG submission 179883) | Seawater microbial communities from Saanich Inlet, British Columbia, Canada - SI_118_April2016_150_MG | ecosystem: Environmental > Aquatic > Marine > Inlet | place: Canada: British... | reverse complement strand
ACTATATCGAGATGTTCTATAATCCAAAACGAAAGCATGGCAAGAATGGGATGCTGTCACCCATAGACTTCGAACGACAGCAAAACATGAAACTACGAAGTGTCTAGAAAATCAGGGGCGCATCAATACTTGGATAATCTGAATTCCCATTCCTTTAGGTGAACCTTAACTTCTTTTTCAAGGTGCGAATATAATTCCTCTGTATCCATAATTATGCTTTGGATTGAATTTTTAAACTTTGGACTTTGTATATATTCTAAAACACCTTCAATAGCTTGTTTTCTTTTACCTACGCTTAATTTTAACTTGGACAAGCTAATTAATTGATCTCGCAAGATTGAAACTAAAGCCAACGTGCCCGCTGGATGAATGATAATGACTTTCTTTTCAACCAAAAAACCAAAATCATCCTTCGGTCTTTTGGCATTGGTTACTAGTAATCCATAATCAGCATTTCGCTGTTGTTTTGCCAATAGCGTTTGGGTTATATGTTTGTTGTTAAATTTAGCTACCCTCTTTAACTCATACACAATAATCCCAATATTATTCCCTCTATCCATTACCGAATGGACAATATCTCCTCCTTTTCCGGTATGTTCAAATTTGTCACCGGGAAATTCTTTTTTGAGTTTTCCCAAAAAGGTTTTTTCTTCCAGAAGCCCTAACATTTGAGGGGTTTGATTTTTTTCAAGTTGCTCCTGAAGCCTTTTACATTGCTTTTCGCTTGCCTCTAATTCCTTTTTACTTTTCGCCTGTAAAGAGATGAATTGTTTATTAAGTTTCCCATTCCTATCATTTATAATTCGCTCTCTCTTTTCCATCTGACCGATTTCTTTTGCCAGTTTTTTCCTTTCTTTATCTATACTTTTTCTTGCAGATAGTTCAATTTGGGTTTTAAGCCCCTGCGTAATCTTTCTTTGGTTGGCTTTTTCTTCCTTTTTTATTCGGTCAATTGAGGACAATAATTTCTTATCATATTTTTTTTCTATTAATTTTATTTCATTCTTTATAGACTGTTTCTCTCTTTTAATAGCTCTTTCAGCTATTATTTTTTGCTTTTGTAATTCCTTTTCAGATTTTTCCCGTTCCTTAGCGAGGATCTCTTTTTTTTCATCTTTATGTTGTTTAAGTAGTTTCTTTTCTCGCTGCTCAAGTTGCTTCTCCTTCTTCTTCAACACAGCTAAATGCTTTTCCTTTTCTTTCCAAATCCCAGTTATTTTTTCATAAAGGGCTTTACTTACTTCTTGTTCGCATAATGGGCAATATTGAGACATTTTATTGATCCTATTAAGGGGCCTTAAGGGTTAAGGGGTCAAGTCCACTATTGACTATAAGTTGGGCTCTTCCTCTGGCCTTACCCTTCGACATAGCTCAGGATGACAGGTAATAAGGATATCACAAACCCTGGGTTGCCGCGTTTCACTCGCAATGACGGCGACTCCTTCGAGAGCCTCAGGATGACAGCTAGACCAACCCTCCTAGTACCCCTTTGGGGCACGAAGTAGCGAAAAGCAGAAGTCAGCCAACCCTCCCCACGCCCCTCCCTATGAAGGGAGGGGATATAAAAGTATTGCGCTTGATGACATTGCCTGCTTCACGGGCAATGCAGTGCTGGCCCTGCGCCCAGCAGCCAGTAGCGGTTGGATTTTTTTTCTACTGTCAGGGAACAGCCTAATGCGTGGGAAAGGGTTTTCGTGTTCAGCATCTCATCCTTCTTGCCTTGCGCGACAATTTTTCCGCCTTTGAGGAAAAGCACGTGGGTGATGCAAGGCATGATTTCTTCAATCCGGTGAGTCACGTAGATCATGCTGGTGTGTGACAGTTTTTCCAGTGTTTGCAGGAACCGTTCGCGTGTGGGGATGTCGAGACCCGCGCAGGGTTCATCGAGGATCAACAGTTTCGTACGATGGACCATTGCCCGGGCCAGTAAAACCCGCCGGGCTTCTCCATAAGACATTTGCCGAAACGAGGTGGTGCTCAAGTTTTCGATTCCGAGATGGGCCATGGCTTCGAGTGCGGACTCTTTTTGAGCTGGCGTGACCGACTCGTGGAGTCCAATGGACGAGAAAAATCCCGAGGCCACCACTTCCCAGCCCAGTGCCGGGCGGTCATAATTGGTCTGGTATTCCGCCGATACATAACCCAGCTTTGCGCGCACCTCCAGGAGCGGAGTGTGTTCTAGCTTGCCAAACCAATGGACCTGACCTCCGTATACCGGGATGAGTTCGCCGAAGACCAGTTTCATCAATGTGGTCTTCCCGGAACCGTTGTTGCCGACCACAGCCCAGTTTTCACCTTCGTTCATGGTCCAGCTCAAAGACTTGAGAGCCTGATGGCCACCAACGTATACATCCGCATTTTTAATCTGGACCAGAAAATTTTTCATAAGGGTATCTCTATTGAAGGGAGCTTTGCGTAACCCCGAGATCCTTCGACAAGCTCAGGATGACACCCCAAAAACCCTCGTAGTCGTCATGCTGAGGCTTTCGTGATATTTTTCGCTAGCCTTCGTGCCCCGAAGGGGTAGACCCAGGGTATTTCTGGATTGCTTCGTTGGCTTCGCCGCCTCGCAAAGACGACTTATGCAAAGCTTTCCCTTAGCAGAGGAAGTACCCGTGCCGGGCATGAAAGCTAAGGATGAGGGCATCACAAATATCACGTGCACTTTGGGTCCAGCGTCACGCTGGCGCCCAGTAGTTCTACCACTGGTTCATCACCATAATACTGGATGATATTGAGTGCCGCATAGTCCTGTTTGACCCGGAAAATCCTTTTTATGGGTATCTCCAACAAGTGGGAGAGAATCACCCGGTTCACACCTCCGTGGCAAACCAGGGCAATCTGTTCATTGGGGTGTTGCGCAATAATTTTCTCAAACCGGGGAATCACTCTCTCCTGCAGTTGCAGAAACGTCTCCCCGCCGTTTACATGGAACGCCTCGATATTTTTCATACGTTCTTCCAGCTGGTTAGGGTACTTCTTTTCCACATCAGAAATGCTCAATCCCTCCCAGTCTCCAAAACAAAGCTCTCTCAATTCAGGATAGGTTACAGGTTCAAGTTGATGCGGTTCCCCCAATAGTCGGGCACTGCTTTGGGTTCGTTCAAGGTCGCTGGAATAGATGGCTTTGAAGGGCTCATCCTTTAGAGCCTGAGCCCATTCTTTGAACTGGTTTTCCCCTTTCGCCGAAAGCCCAACATCGAAATGTCCGTTGAAGCAGACTTCTTTTGAGTTTGCGGTTTCACCGTGACGGAAGAGATAGACCCGGCAGGATGGGTTTTCATTCATGATTCGGATTCATTCGAGGTTATTGAGGTGAGCACAAAAAAAGGCAAAAAAAAATGACAAGCCCATAGGGCTTGTCATTATTTTCAATATTTTTTATTCAGGATTAATGGCCACTCCCGCCGCCAGACCCTGAACTCCAAAGGTAGAAGAAATCAAGTCCTTGAACCTTCATCAGCCCGATGTTAATCAGGAAGTAATAACCCCCCATACAGGCCAAAGCAATGATAAACCAGATAACAGACTTTGGTGAGATAAACTTTTTTTGTTCGTCAGCCGCAAAATCGTTCATATTTTCTTAAACTCCCCCAAAAAAATTAATGATCGGATTTCTCTTTTCAAGAAATTACCGCCAAACGGATGCAAACCAATAGAAGAACCATAAAGAGAAAATAATGGTTCCGATATAAATCAGGGGTCCTGCCTTTTCCTTAATCTTGTCTAAATCCATTGTCTGCTCCGGAAAAAATTAAATTAACTCGCTATTCAAAAAATTTATTCTTGACAGTTTTAAAATCTGAATGATAGGGTATATCTCTTTTATTTCAAAGAAAAAAATTCACCTTTTGAGGTTTTTCATGGCCAGCAAAGACGGAAAAATTTTCGATACCATCGTTTACATCGGGCTAGGGGTTAACGCGCTAGCCGCCACATACCTCCTCCTCATGTACTTCGAAGTCATATAATCCGGCAAAATTTATCAGGTAAATGGCGGGGTGTCAAGGGCAAAACCCCTTTATTTAAAAGATTTCCCCCTCCGGGCATCATTTCTCCTGCATTTTTCCATTTACTGGATTTTCAGCGGATAAATGACATAGAGCATGAGATAGGTCGCGGTGCTGGTCACCAGGACTAGAGCAAAGATGACCATAGTGACTCGGCCGAGAACCCGGTGCCGTCTCGCCCCCTCTGGAAGCAGTTTTTCGATCAATTTCTCCAGGCTGACCACCAAGGCAACGGTCACGAAAATCAACCCATACGCCACACTGGCTCCAAACGGATTCTGTCGGGTCACCAGTAATAATACCTGAACCAAGGCCCAGCATCCCAGGATGGTGAACAGGACTAGTTTGAATGTCCGGGATTTCATTTTCAATTCCCCGGCTTTCAAGCGGTAATCCCCACCCGTATTTTCACTGGCACGGAATCCCTGTGGAATCATGTAAAAAGCAAGAACCATCCCCAGAGTAACCAGAATGAGATGCGTGGTCAAAACCGGCACAAAAACGTTATTGTAAACGTCATCCGGGCCACCAAAACCTTCCCGGCCTTCAAAGGAGAGAACCCCCAGGCTCCGGGCATAATAGTATGCGACGAAATAAACAATCATCGACACCATGGAAACTAAAATCAGTTTGTGGTGTCGGGTTCCCTGGGCCTTTTTGGCCATCGCCCAGGATCTTAGAAAGAGGAGGGTAAAAACGAGTGCCAGCAGGTAACTGACATCAGCCCCTATCGTTCCCGATGGGGCCAAAAAACCAGGTTGCTCAAGAAGAGTTTTCATGGATAAATCGGATTTCTATTTATATAGAGAAGGGGCACTGCCCGTCAGGAGGGAAAAGTCTGTCAACCTTCCTCTTTGCCTATCAACCAGGTTCCGCCATAAAACTCGGAAACACCGATCAACGACCAGGTCAGCAGGGGTTCCATACTCATCTGGGTAAAGAACATGAAAACCACCACAGAGATGGTAGCCAGACCCACCACTTGCAATGTCCTGCCAAAAAAATACCTTATGGACCCCATAAAGATTTAGCCTTTCGAAGAGACCTTGACCTCTTTATTGGCCGCCATCAATTTGACTAAACTTTCTTTACCAAACTCGCGCATGTTTTCACGAACAACTCCCAACACCACACTGCCCGCCTTGGTAAAAGCGCTGGGAGAATCTGGCATGGAAGAATCGGCCTGGCCACTCATAACTTTCTCGTGCTGTTTGGCCACCACCTTATTGTCAAACAAGTCATCCAGAGGAAACCGATATAGAAGCTTTACATAGTCCCTCTTTTTTTCGGTTTCCTTTCTTGAATCCCAGACTATGTTTTCCATTTCAATCGACTCAGGTTTGCGCTTACCTTTCCCCAGAACTTTTTTGATTTGCTGGAAATAGGATTGCATCGCCTTGGGAGTTTTGACTTCATTCTCCGGAATTTTTGAGCTGATCTCAAATTCAATAGTGTTGTCTTTCAGAGCAGGGCGACTGATTTCGTAGGTGATATTTTCATGGTTAAATCTGCGCCCTTTTTTCGTGGTGTACTCAGACTGCATTTCCTCAACCAGTGCAGAGAGGCCTTCGGCGGCAAATTGATTAAACAACAAACCTTTTAAACTAGGCATTCATTTTTCTCCAAATCAAAATTTTGATCAAAATTAATTACGGTCACAGGCTTCTCCTTCTGTCCTGAAATAGCGCACTGAAACTTATTTTTATCAGAAAAAACCGGGCTTGGGAAGAGCAGTCTTGAGAACCTCGACAATTTCCTCCCTGCTATCAAAACGAGGTCGCGGGCTCCGGTGGGGTCGTGTCAGACAAGGTACCTCCGGCTCTCACAAAGCTACTGGACCCGTTATCCTGATACACATAGCGTATTTTCACACACCCCGCCTCCTTGTTGTCACAATAGAAGCTCAAAAACTGAAACTTGGCAAATTTACCGTTCGCGGTCCGTAATGCGTAGATGTTCTTCTTGGCGGTAAGTTTGTGGGTGAAGTAATTATAATTGTACCATTTTAGCAGGACCGGGTTTTCCGTTTCGGTGCTCGCGGCGATATCCTGAACATAATTCTCCATCGGCACTTCCGCCACCGTGTCAAACTCAACCTCACCCAAATCGAGAAGACCCGCTTCCCCCAACCGGGTTGAAGCACCACCGTTGGATATCACCTTACCCCTTCTGAAAGCCAGATCCCACTCCAGGGATGAGGTGTCCAGAATACGAACCGGCTTGCCACTGGAAAAATCAAAGTACACATAGTCTTTTTCCGAAGAAGCGTTTACCGTTGTCACATGGGTTGTTATTAGATTGGTGACTGGTTTCGGTGCAGGCTCTGCCTTTTCCTCAGGCTTTTTGGCCATTTGACCTTCTTCGGGAAGGTTAACACTGGGGGAATTCAGAAAACCGTCCAAGTCAACCAACTTCGCAGGCAACCAGAAAATACCTACCAAAAGCAGCGAAGCACAGAGGTTGAATAAAAAAATATTCCGCCAGAGCTTTCTTCTTTTGTCTATCTCCGGATTGGACTCCGGAGGAGCGGTTCCATCAAAAGGTTTACTCATTGTTTCAGTTTATTATGAATGGGAGATTTCTATTATAGAGTAGAAAGTTATTACCCCTCCGGGGCACTAAGCTTTGGAGGAATATCACGTGCACTCTGGGTCCAGCGGCTCGCCGGTGGTTATTCGGTTCCGCCCCGGTTTCTAAATTCTTTTAACACAAACTTCATGGCGGAGCGGGTAAAGTCTTTCTTGCTCAGCCAGCGACCCTTATGTTGGTCGAGATGCTGAATGCCCGGCCTTTGGCTCCCAACAAACCGGGCTCCCCACAAAACTTCCCGGGTTCGGGGGTCCACTAAAAATGCTGTGAACTCCAAGCCACTGGCTATGCTTTTCCGAACTTTTCCATGCCGGTCTACATACCTGTCGGTAAACTTTGTGACCGCACCGACCATCACCGCGTCAACCTTATCGCCGACAATCAGCGGCACTATTTCCTCAGTTTCCGAACCAGCCGGACTTTGAGCCACTACGGAACCTGGGGTTTTGACAATTTTAAACCGCGCATCCTCCATCAACTGCGGAGGAATAATATTAGAGTAATTTTTGTTCGCTCTCAATTCCTGATAAGCCTGCCCGGATACAACGTCCCCGGCAGATTCATCTTTAAAAGGCGCAAAGGTCTTGTTTTCAAAGCCCAAAACTCCGATCCTTTGCAGACGGTTAAACCTGTCCTGATTGAACACCTTGCTTTGCACCTGATCTACCGGCGCAATTCTCAACAACTGCATATAAATATCCCGCCTGACATGGGTCGGCAAAGGATGCGGTTCGTTGATTCCATCTGTCAAGTTGGGATAAAGGTCTGGATTCAGCGGAGGCGTACCCTCCCACTTAGGAAATACCCCCGACTGGTTCCCGGCCTGATTTCTGTCAAACCCATCTTCAACGGGAACCGATAATGCGGAAACCGGAAACAACAAAAACACCAAAATCGGTAATAACCGGACTCGAATTCTCATGAATTTCAGCAAGGTCAAAAACCTCCAAAATCAGATTGGAACAAACGATGATCTTCTATATATTATAATTATATATTACCCGGACTGCGAATAAAATAGCAATTCTCGAATAAAAACAATAATCTACCCACTCGGCGTGGGGCCAGTGTGCCATCGCTTTACTTGGCGAGCAGAAAGTCATCTCGGCTCAACGAGTCATTGCCCAGTTGCCCCTGCGGCTAGCAGCCACTCGGCGTGGGGCCAGCGTGCAATAGCTTTTACTGGCTAGCAACGACTCATCTCGGCTTGACGAGTTCTTGCCCAGTTCCCTCCCACGGGAGTGGGCTAGGTACCAGCGTGACGCTGGACTCAATGAGCAATCGCTTTATTTGGCTAGCAGGTAGCTTTGGCGGCTCAACGAGCTTTTGCTCAGTTTACCTATTCCCCCCTGATAAGGGGGGTCAGGGGGGTTAAACATCCCCTGCTAAGGGGCTTATGGATAAACATATCAACCGTGCTTTTGAATGGGTTCCGCCGGATCTGCAACCCTGGGTTCTGGTTTTTCTCATCCTGAGCGCGTTCACCGCCTTTACCCTGAGTGCCTGGCCGAAACTGAGCCTTCTGCTGAAAGCCGGGGAAGAAAACCGGCTGGACCAGCCCTTAAAACGGGTTTTCACCACTCTCTGCATCGCTTTTGGGCAAAAAAAGCTCTTACAACAGGAGCCCAGATCGGGCTGGATGCATGCCTTGATATTCTGGGGATTCCTGATCCTCCTCATCCGTGCCGGCGAGTTTTTTGTTGTCGGCCTGTTCCCACAAATTGATTCTCATTTTTCCAGCACCGCCCCCCTTATCCTGCCCTATTTATGGGTTAAGGATGGCGCGGTCTTCATGGTCACTCTTGCAACTCTCTATGCCCTTTACCGAAGATTGGTGATTAAACCCGACCGCCTCACGCTCTCCGGTGAGGGTCTGCTTATTCTGTGCCTGATACTCGCCATCATGGTCAGTGATGTTTTATTCGACTCGGCCTTTCTGGCTCTCAATCCAGATATTAAAAGTTCCGGGCCCCTTGCCGCCCTTTTCGCTTCCTTTGTGAGCATGTTGGGAAAAGGTTGGACCGGGCATCTGCACAGCCTGGCCTACTGGACGCATGTGTCCGCCATCCTTTCTTTCCTGACGCTTCTTCCACGGAGCAAACACTTTCATATTCTGACAGCCATCCCGAATGTTTTTCTGTCCAACTTGAATCCGGGAAATGGCCTGCATCGAATCAACTTTGAAGATGAAGAAAGCTTTGGGATCACAAAGGTTGAAAATTTTACATGGAAGCAAATGCTGGATCTGCATACCTGCACCCAATGCGGTCGGTGTGACCGGGTCTGCCCGGCACTGGCTACAGGCAAACCGCTTTCGCCGCAACAGTTGACCGTTGACCTGCGCGATCACCTTAACGGCCCGCCCGATATCACCCTGCTCGGCGGAGTAATCTCAGATGAAACCCTCTGGGCCTGCACCACCTGCGGAGCCTGTGAATCCGCCTGCCCGGTAATGATCGAATACGTCGACAAAGTGATCGACCTCAGGCGTGGACTGATCCTGAGTGAAGACCGCTACCCGAAAGAGTTCGAATCCGCTTTCAAATCACTGGAAACCCAGTCCAATCCATGGGGGTTCCCCAAAAACTCACGCTCCGACTGGGCCAGAAGCGAATTGGATGTCCCCATCTGGGACAAAAACAATCCTACAGAGTACCTATATTTTGTCGGGTGCAACGGTTCGTTCGATACACGCGGCAAAAAAATTTCCGAGTCGGTGGTCAAGGCGCTGAAACAGGCGGGAGTCAGCTTTTCCATTCTCGGGAACGATGAAGGTTGCACCGGCGACCCGGCCCGCAGAGCAGGCAACGAATACCTGTTCGACATGCTGGCCAGCAAAAATGCGGGAACCTTTAAGCAGCAAGGTGTGCAAAAAGTCATCACCCATTGCCCGCATTGCCTCAACTCGCTGAAAAACGAGTACCCCGAATTCGGGGCTCATCTGGAAGTGATCCACCATTCTGAATTGCTGGAAACCTTAATAGCTGAAGGAAAGCTATCTACGGGAGAAAAGTCATACGAAAATGTTGTGGTGCATGATTCCTGTTACCTCGGGCGGCATAACGGAGTCTACGATCCGCCCCGCAATGTACTCGCTGAGGGAACAAAAGAAATTCAAGAAGTCGAACAGAGTCGCGAAACCGGAACCTGTTGCGGAGCAGGCGGAGCCCGGTTCCTACTGGAAGAAAATACCGGCACACGTATGAGTCACCACAGGCTCGATGAACTGATGACTACCAATCCCGACACCATTGCCGTGTCCTGCCCCTATTGCGTACTCATGCTGGAAGACGCGGTAAAAGCCAAAGGCCTCAAAGTACAAGTCAAAGATATCGGCGAAATGCTCAATGCGGAGAACCGGTAACTCGCAAGAGGACTTAATTTATAAGAAGCGATTGCCCCATTGGCCAATGCAGTCAAGGAAAGACTTGACCCCTTCACCCCTTCATGACCCCTTCACTTCAGTTAGCCTGAAGTCCTCTCTGCAGGGGTGTCACCGGTTACTTGTTGTGTCCTTTTTTCTTTCCTTTACCTTTACCTTTGCTTTTACCCCTCTTTTTATCTTTCTTGTTCTTTTTACTCTTCTTACTTTTTTCACTCTTTAAACTTTTCTCACTTTTTTTGCTCTTTTCACTTTTCTTGCTCTTATCGCTCTTTAAACTTTTCTCACTTTTTTTACTCTTTTCACTTTTCTTACTCTTTTCACTTTTCTTACTCTTTTTGCTCTTATCGCTGCGAGCAAGTATTATTCTTTCTTTATCCGAGTTGTTGTCATCACCGGTCTTGCTAACCAGAGAATGGCTTGTTCCGTTTTCATTAAGTTTGGACGGGTCCAAATAATTTATAAGATGTGCCCCAGCCATATTGACGAATGAAAATGAAATTAAAACGGAAAATAAAGCGACTTGATAAAAAAACTTTTTCGACACGATTATTTCTCCTTTTAGAATTAGAAAGATTCCACTTTACTCAGCCAAACCCTTCCCCTTTTAAGCAACAAATCAGATCAAAACGATCTTATTTTTGATATCCTTTAATATTAAAGGGTCATTTTATTTTTACAAGCCCAAAATTAAAAAGGGCAAAGCAAATACTATTTATGGAAACCCCCAGCGAAGTTGTCATAAAACACGAAAAATTAATATCCCTCATTTGGGGGATAGTGGTTGGGCTGGTTTTAATTCATATAGCCTTGCAAGCCTGTCATTATTATTTTCAGGAACTTCCATGGCTACTGAGGGAAATTTTTGATGTTGATGAAGAAGAAAGTTTTTCAACCTGGTTTTCAGCAGTCCTGTTACTGACCTGTTCCACACTTCTTTTTTTAATCGCCTTATCCAAAAATAAAGAAACCTATATCCTTCACTGGTATGGACTGGCCCTGGGCTTTTGCATATTATCTATGGATGAAGTGGTTGGAATCCACGAAACGTTTAACACCATTACCGAAGTTGCCTGGACAGTTCCCGCAACCTGGTTAATCTTTCTTTTACTACTGGTCTATTGGAAATTCCTGATTGAACTTCCCCAACCCGCAAAGAAACAATTTTTAATCGCGGGAGCTGTTTACCTAAGCGGAGGGCTGTTAGTGGAGCATCTTGCAGATTATTATGTGGAAGTGTTTGAAATGGATAATTTTGGTTATAACTTAATGACAGCCTTTGAAGAATCTCTGGAAATGGCAGGGGTGGTTCTTTTTATCGACTCCCTTTTAAAATATTTGGCTACAGGAAATTCAGAAACCGTCACAATCAATATCAAATTGAAATAAGATACAAAAGCATCTTTGCTGAGACAATACTTTCCAAAAGGGACAGATTTATCGGTACACTCACAGGCAACACTTAATAAAGTCGCACGGGAATTAAATGAACGACCCCGTGAGACATTAGAATTTGAAACACCGGCAGAGAGATTTAGCGCATGTGTTGCGTCAACCGGTTGAAGTCGCAACCCAAAGCGGACATTCGCATAAATGAGTTTTGATTTAGATATATGAATATTAGACCCGAAACTGAGAAAGACAAAACTGCTATACAAGAAATAAATCAATCAGCTTTTGAAACATTTGCTGAGGCTAAACTTGTAGATATGCTTCGAGAACAATGTAATCCTATTATTTCTCTTATCGCAGAAGAAGACAGGAAAGTTGTTGGTCATATCATGTTTTCACCTGTTTCTCTCAGCGGATCTTCTGATCTTAAAATAATGGGTCTTGCACCTATGGCAGTATTACCAAAATATCAACGAAAAGGTATTGGGTCTGCTCTTATACAAGTCGGCCTTGATGGATGTAAGAAGCTTGGCTTTGGTGCTGTTGTTGTGCTCGGCCATACAAATTACTACCCCGGATTCGGATTTATTCCTGCCACTCGATTTGGAATAAATTGCGAATACGATGTGCCAGAAGAAGCTTTCATGGTTATGGAATTGCAACCAAGCTATTTAACCGAGGCAAAAGGTAAGGTTAAATATCATTCTGCTTTTAATAACGTATGACCGCTATTGGCCGATAACCGACCTTTTCTACCGCCCAAAGGGGAGCCGGAATGATCCTCTAAAAAATAGAGTAAAACCCCGGCCCCTCTCCTAGCTAAACGGTAAGTCCTACCGACCTCGGATCAATTTCCAAAGCTGATGGAACCCATAAACTACCAGGGTAAACGTCAGCACTGATAATGCAGCGGAATTAAAATCCGTTTCAGCCTGTGCAAAATCCAAGGTGAAATTAGGTGTGAGCTGAGCATGAGCCTGATTAGCAAAACCAGTAACATAGCCCAAACCAACACCTGTACCGGCAAGTAAAGGGGTCATGTAAAGGGGTCAAGTCCACTCTTGACTACAACTCCCAAGGAACTTATTTGGAAGTCTTGAGCAGTTAACTTCCCCGTGGGGAATGTATCGCAATTTAAATGGCGTTAGGGTGTGGGTTTGACGGAAGGTGAATCACCTCAGCCCCTGTGTGCATCGGTGGTAAATCCTTCGAGGGCCTCAGGATGACGGCTAAAAACACTCCTTCTCTACGGGAGTGGAGTTAGCCAAGAGCCACGAGAATAACGGCAACCAATAATGAGATTGAGCTACCCTGGGGTTCAGCGCTACGGCTTCTTTCACGAACTCCAGCCCTTCCTTAGTTTGACCTTTATAGATAAGGTGAGGCCAAGATCAATTTTGCCTAAATGATAACGCAGTGAAAGCCAAAGGCCTCAAAGTACAAGTTAAAGATATCGGCGAAATGATAGAAAATAAAAACCCTGCTTAGGAATCCGTTGAAACCCACCTTTTCAGAAAACTATAAAAAATAAATATTTTTACACCCGCGTGTATAACAACTAAAGAAACTAGACAAACCTGCCAGCTGGTTTTCCGGCCAAGAACCAAATAACTACTTAGAAAACAATGCCTGTTGCCTTTCTAATTCAATTGGCACACCTCTTGCTATAACTGTTACCAAAGTGATTAAAATCCCGAACGTTTAATCAGTGCAAAAACTTTAAAGTAGAAAAACTACGAGAGGAAAAGGTAATGAAAACCACCATCAACTATTTTTGTCTGGCACTTGCTTTCATCATGACAACGGGTTTTAGCCAAGACCAGGCTTTACAGCCAGAGGGAAACTCTCCGTTGCAGGTTTCTCTTTTGACTGATAATTCAACTCAAGCTTATACCAACTGCGTAACGAAGGCGGAAGAGGAATACCTCACTCAGTCCAAGGAAGATGAAAGGTTAAAAGAAAAAAGAATCTATAAAGTAAAACGCTATCAAGGCAAAAAGGTCTGTAGGGACACACATTTGGCGGATAACGTTAATACCGGTTACAGTGTGTGCGTGGCACCTTCTCAATTAGAGATGATCACTTGTGCAAAGAATAACAGCGCGAACCCCAGAAATGAAAGACAGTGCCACATAAAACACTATACAAATAAAATGACGTGCATCGCTCCCTATTTAGAAAATGTTTTCAAAAGAGAAACAAAAAATCCGTCAAAGGGAGATTTTGTCAGCAACATTCTGGGAGCCAGCACCAACCAGTCCTTATAAGCCGGGCCTCTCTGGAAGAGCTTGTTTTAACCGGGCAAGAGTCTCCTCTTTTCCGAGAAGCAGGATGACATCGTAGATGCCGGGACTCACTGTCGTGCCGGTGAGGGCCACACGAACCGGTTGCGCCAGTTTGCCGAGTTTCATGCCCTCTTCTTCTACAATTTTTTTGAACAAGCTCTCTATTTCTTCGGCAGAAAAATTCTGCAGTTCAGAAAGTCCGGCAATGACTTTTTCCAGCAAGGGCCGGGCTTCAGCGGTCAGAAACTTTGTTTTCGCTTTCTCATCGAACTCCACTTCCTTTTTAAAATAGAAGGCCGACTTTTCCGCCATTTCGATGAGGGTTTTAGCTCGCTGGTTCAGAGACGGAATGACCCTGGCGATTTCCGCAAAGTCCAGACCGTGGCCTTCTTTCAGGATGCCGGAACTGATGAGAAAGGGCTCCAAACTCTGCGCCAGTTCTTCCGGAGCGGTGGTCTTTATATAATGTTCATTCAACCAGGACAATTTGTCCGGATCGAACACCGCCGCCGAAGTATTAACCGAGTCGAAGGAGAAGTGCTGAATCATTTCTTCCTGCGAAAAAATTTCCTGATCTCCATGCGACCAGCCCAGCCTTGCCAGATAATTGATCAGGGCAGAAGGCAGGTAGCCCATGTCCCGGTAGGCCAATGCCGAAGTCGCCCCGTGGCGTTTGCTGAGCCTGGCCTTGTCCTGCCCCAGTATCATGGGAATATGAACAAATTTGGGCCGGGGAAAGTTCAACGCGTCATACAACAAACATTGCCGGGGTGTATTGGAAAGATGGTCGTCACCGCGCACCACATGGGTGATACCCATGTCGGCATCATCGACCACCACCACAAAATTATAAGTGGGAGAGCCATCGGTCCTCTGCAAAATCAGATCATCCAGTTCGACAACATCAAACACCACCTTGCCACGCAACAGGTCTTCAACCACCACCGAGCCCTCAAGCGGGGCCTTGAACCGGACCACTGAGGAAGCCCCTTCCGGTGTATCGGTGCGCTCCCGACAGGTGCCATCGTATTTGGGTTTGAGTCCTTTTTTCTGCGCCTCGCTACGTTTACGGTCCAGTTCTTCCGGTGTGCAATAACAACGGTAGGCTTTGCCTTCCTTAAAAAGCTGGTCGACCTTTTGTGTATAAAGTTCCTGCCGCTCGGTTTGCCGGTAGGGGCCTTCGTCCCAATCCAGACCCAGCCAGCGCATGGACTCAAGAATTTCTGCGATAGATTCTTCCGTGGAACGTTCGTGGTCTGTGTCTTCAATGCGTAGCACAAATTGTCCGCCATGATGACGGGCGAACAGCCAGTTGAACAGGGCCGTCCTCACCCCGCCGATATGTAAAAACCCTGTAGGACTGGGCGCAAAACGAACTTTGATAGGATCACTCATTATTTTCTCTAAAAAAAGGCCTGTTATTATTTGATGGTTTGCGGAACGGCTAAGAGTAACAAATTAGAGAGGAAAAATTAAGCGCAATCATCAGGAGAGTTCGAGGAACCGCTAAATTCAAGAGGGTGGAGGGAAAAACGAAAAACAGCCGACCTTGGGAGAAGGTCGGCTGTTTCAGGGTAAGGATAAAACTCGCTTATTAAGCTCTTACTAAAGTAAAGCTTAGTTACAGATAACAGTAACCGGGACAGCGCCTGTGTTGGTGATTTTTACCAAACCGCTGATATCTCCAATGGAGTCTCCACGGCTGAAACCAGGCTGAGAGATAAGCGTTACTTTGCCAGCACCCATGCCGCCTCTCTGAGGCAGACCGGTTTTTCCATGGTCCGTAGCATTTAAGCTGTCGTTATTGTCGTTCGGTCCCAAAGCAATAAAAGTAGTGGTGTAGTTAGAAGACTTCCACACATTCAAATTGGCAGAACCCCGGTCATTGTCGGTGTAACCGAATTTATCAGTGGTCGCGTTGGCAACCTTGGCGGCTTCCAGCGTAATGCTTGAGGCATTGTTGCATTTTGCCATTTGACCGTTGCTGATCTCAGCCGCGTTGGCAGAAAATGAAAGACCCGCAATAAACATAACCGTTAAAGCAAAAACCTTTTTCATAATACCTCTCCTTATTTTTGTTTTATAAAAATCACTCACTCAGCAGTGCTAATAGATACCTTCGTAATTATTGGAGAGTGTAATGAAACAAATATATTTTGGATATCAGCCGAAAACTATTTTTTTGATGGCCCTCCCGCCTATTTAGCGCCAGGAAACCTCTTCATGGTTATAAGAAAAAATATGGAGGATTGCTGGAAACTCGAGAAGCCTTTATTAGAAGAAAAAGCGTCTCAGGCTCTATCAGGCAGGAATATAGTGCAACGGCTGTAAATTGGAAAAGGCGCTTAAGGTGAGGGATAACAAGGACAGGGGCTAGGATTTTACTGACAGGTTCAGGACAAAAAAAAACAGCCGACCGGGAGAGGTCGGCTGTTCTCTAGGGCAAGGGCCCAACTCGCTATTAAGCCCTTACTAAAGTAAATCTTAGTTACAGGTAACCGTAACAGGGTTCAGACCGGTGTTGGTGATCTTAACCAAACCGCTGATATCTCCAATGGAGTCGCCACGGCTGAAGTTGTTTTGACCGACCAAAGTAACTTTGTTTTTACCCATGCCGCCTCTCTGGGGCAAACCGGTTCGTCCGCCATCGGTACCGTTTACGCTGTCGTTATTGTCGTCAGGTCCTAATGTAATAGGAACTGTGGTGAAGTTAGAAGACTTCCACAAGCTCAAATTCGCGTTACCGCGATCATTGTTGGAGTAACCAAACTTGTCGCTGGAAGTACTAGCCGCACCTGCAGTTTCAAGCGTAATGCTTTTTGCATCGTTACATTTTGCGGTTTGGCCTGTTGAGATTGAGCCAGCATTTGCAACCATGGCAAAACCTGCAATGAAAGCCACTGTCAAAACAAAAATCTTTTTCATAAACCCTCCTTTAGTCTTGTTTATTAAAAACACACAACTTGTTTATTAAAAACACTCAACGTGTCACAAGGCATTTTGTATTAATCATTTTTCCGAGATAAGTTTAATTGATAGGTGCACCTGTAGATATAGGCGCAAAACCTTTTTTTGGATAAGCGTTTATCCTTGTGGCGGTAGGCGCAAGACTATGCCTGCAATAGGTGTTTGTCCTACATATTGAGAGAGATTGCGTTTGTGGCGAGGTTTTTAGTTGAAACGGGAAGCCTTACTGTAAAAGCCGCTGGGAAATCGCATAATGGATCAATTCAGCATTTTTCTTCATTTGCATCTTATCCAGAATACGCGAACGGTGCGTACTGATTGTTTTAACGCTGAGGGACAACTCTTTACCGATCTCCGTGGGAGACTGCCCTTCCGCAAGCATTATAAAAACCTGGTGTTCCCGGTCTGAAAGTCTTTCGTGGGCCGGTCGGTCGGACTTGCTAAAGTCGAACGCCAATTTCTCGGTGATTGTCGGACTGGCATATTTTCCTCCATCCGCAACTTTTCGTACCGCTGTGTATATTTGATCGGCACTGCTTTCTTTCATGATAAAACCCGATGCTCCGGCTTTGAAAAAACGGACCGCATAATGTTCTTCCGGGTAAACAGTTAAAATCAGAACCGGCAGTTTGGGGCGTTCATCCCTAAGTTGTTTGAGAATTTCCAGACCGCCCGCTCCAGGCAAAGAAATATCCAGAATAGCCACTCCCAAATCTGTTCCTCGAGCCTTTTCCAGCAACTCTTCCCCGGATTCCGCTTCATCCACAACTTCTATGTCTGGAGTTTCGGAGAAAGCGTTCTTCAGGCCCCGACGGAACAAGGGATGGTCGTCTGCTATGATCACTTTAATTTTTCCAGTTTCCTTTTTTGTTGCCATGTTCATCCCTTCTTAATATTGATTGTTACCGTTGTCCCATCATTTGGAACACCGCGAATTTGCACATTGCCGCCCCAAACCATCGCCCGCTCCCGCATACCCAGCAGGCCCAGAGATCTCATGCTCGACACCTGCTGGGGTGAAATCCCTCGTCCATTGTCCCGAACCTGAAGGGTGATGGATTCATTGAATTGGCTCAGTGTAACACATACCTCACTCGCCTCGGCATGGCGGACAATGTTCGTCAAGGTTTCCTGAAAAATTCGAAACAAGGTGGTGGAACGTTCCAGATCCGGTTCAAAATCATCCAGCTCATTCACAAAATCACACCCAATTCCAGTCCGAGTCTTAAACTCCTTGGCCTGCCATACAATGGCCTCGGCAATTCCCAGATCGTCCAGGATCGGCGGCCTGAGGTCCATTGAAATTCTTTGAACCGATTGAATAGCATCGTCACTCATTTCAAGAAGCTGTTCCGTTGATTTCTGAATAGTCGGATTATAATGAGCGAGTTTATTGTTGAGCAAGGAAAGCTCCAGTTTGATGGTGGTGAGCAGTTGACTGAGATGGTCATGAACTTCCCGGGCGGTACGGGTCCTTTCTTCCTCACGCACCTGTTCCAGGCGATGATACAGGTTGCGTAACTGCTCATACGAACGTTCGCTTTCATCCTGAGCCTGCTTCCTTTCCAGCACCCTCCCAAGCTGAGTCCCAATCTGCGCCATGATACCGAGCATTTCCGGGTCAGGTTCCACCGCCTTGGGCGAGAAAAATTCCATCACCCCCACCACCCTTTTGCCTATTAATATTGGAAACGCAAACCCCGCTTTCACGCCAATATCCTCCGCCAATTTCGCACGAGGGAAATTGGAGTCTTTCGTCACGTCAATGATCCAGGCCGGCTCCCCGCTGGCCAGCACCCGGCCGGGAAGGCCAATGCCCTCTTCCAAAGGTGTCTCCTGAGTAATCTTTTGAAACGTGTCGAATTGCCCAGGCTCATCCACATGCCAGACCTCGGTGGGGACAACCCCTTCAGAAGGATTTTCAGCGGCCAAATATAAATGTCCCAACGGCCACCCGGCAAGCTCGCTAATCTGACGAATGCAAAAACGCAGGGTTTCATCAATCGCCCGGGTTTCATTGGATGCCACCGCAATGGTCTTAATCAGTTTGGAATATTCTATTTCAGAGTTTAAACGTTCATTGGTTTCCTGAGCCTTACCGGTCCGGTCCTTGACCTTTTCTTCCAGCCTGTCGTTGGCAAAGCGTAGCCTTTCCCCAGCCCGGGATATGATCAGGCAAAGTATGGCCGTCATCCAAATGGTGAAAACCGCAAGTAGCCGGTTGGCAACCACCGCGCCCCATTCCCCTCCAGGCGGTGAGACCATGTATCCCGCCACATTTAAAACAGAACCCAGAACCGCCGCATAAATGATAAAAGAGCGGTTTCTCGCCATCAATCCCAAAAGAACAAGGACCACATAAAGCATTCCATCCGCAACCCCGAGAGGAATCTGAGTATCAAGCACAAAGATCAACCCCGAAAGAACCAGCCCGACAACCAGATACTTCGGGGGCGAATCTTTTTTAATTTTTGCCTCTTGTTCCATAATTCAAACTCTCGATTTTAGCAAGATGCCGCATCAACACTCCGTGAGCGCAGGTGAAAAACTGGAAGCAATTTTCCATACTTCCATGAATTGGGCACAAACAGGGAGAATAGCGGAGTATAGTAAAAAATGATAAAATGGTTGACTGAAGAACGGGGTTCTATTTACCAGCAAGAGCAGTATTTTGAGGGGTGGCAAATCACAAGTTCATAAAATTCCCGATTATTCTTGGTCCTGTAAAAGTTCTAAAAATGAATATAAAAGTAATATGGGTTCTCATAATAGTAACGGTTGGTTTTCCCGCTGTCAATTGGGCAGGGGAAACCAAAACTGAAATGGTACTGTTGAAGGAAATTTGGGATACCGACAACCTGCTCGGGAAAGGGCGCCTCTGCAAAGAAGTTTTTACTATTAAAAAAGGCCGGGATTACCCGGACCTTCGGGACATGTGGGATTATTCTTGCAAGGGAGAATACTCCCTGATCCTGGACGGCCCCCCCGGAACCACCATCACCGTATACGGGCAGTTTTTTTTCGGTGAAGACCGCGGCACCCTGACCCTGACCAAGACAGATCACCGACGAGTCTGGCTTTGGGACCTGGAAGACTTTCCCGATGGCAAATGGGCGGTCGCTGAGGCCAACAAGGACACAGGGGCTTACGAAGTCTTTTATCGCGCCGGTCCCAATTTTAAAATGTCACTGGGATCGATGAAGTGGAATGAAATCCCCTGACTCGTTTCCATTCTCCAAACTTTTCTTCGGGTAAGGAATGTGCAGATCAACCTGATTCAAAGCAAAACCCTGTTGACCCGTGCCAGTGGCTACCTTAAGGGAGTTTGCTCACACTCGCTGAATCCCTATACCGGGTGCGGCTACGGGCTTTCATCCTGTGGCGAGGGGTGTTATGTCCGTTTCAACC
>Ga0233430_1002617_pt1 | contig 20139 bp, 19 predicted proteins | sample SI_118_April2016_2_FD_179883 | JGI IMG/M metagenome (GOLD analysis project Ga0233430, IMG submission 179883) | Seawater microbial communities from Saanich Inlet, British Columbia, Canada - SI_118_April2016_150_MG | ecosystem: Environmental > Aquatic > Marine > Inlet | place: Canada: British... | reverse complement strand
TAAGGTATAGGCATCCTGAACACTTGAACAGTCGTGATGGGACGATATAATATCTGAATTATCCGTAATCCTGAGCATGTTATCAGCAGCTTTGATTTGGCCTTTGTGGGGTCTTGCATTGTGAATCCTCGGGTCAAAGGCAGACCTTGTACCCATGAGGGTTTCAAGACTCATACTTGCCGCGATATCTGCATGTTTGCAAAGGTTTAAAGCATCATGAAGGGCAAGAGCCCCCAGGGCAATCATTAATTGTGTTCCATTGATCAAGGCAAGCCCTTCTCCTGAGTCAAGCACAAGGGGTTTGATTGATTTTTTCTTTAAGGCCCTGGCACCGGACATTCTCCTACCGTCAACAAAAGCCTCTCCCTTCCCAATTAACACAAGGGCAAGGTGGGCCATTGGTACAAGATCGCCGCTTGCTCCAACAGATCCTTTTTCCGGTACCACTGGTACAATACCGGCATTTAAGATGGTAGTAAGCATTTCAATGGTTCCAAGCCTCAGTCCTGAATTACCGCGGCAAAAATCGTTCACCCGCAACGCAATCATGGCCCTGACCACGTCATTGTCTAAATCCTTGCCGATTCCTGCAGCATGGCTGAATAAAATATTTTTTTGAAGTTTTTTTGTGTCCTCATAGGAAATATTTACATCGGACAAGGCTCCAAACCCTGTAGTAACGCCATAAATTCTTTCCCCGTCTTTCACCCATTTGTCAATAAGATCGCGCGCCTTATTGATTCTGGCTTCAGCCTGATGGGATATTGTAATGCCGACTTTATTTCTTGCTATTTGAACCAGGTCTTCGAGAAGAAAATCACTCCCACGCAAAACGATTTGATCTTTCATTTTTTATCCCCTCATAAATTTTCCAACCAGTTTATATCTTGATCCCGGAGAAATGATGATGCTGTAAGTTGCCACCATGTCATAAGACCATGTGCGTCTTTTAAGAGACAGGCAGGGTTCTGCCTGTTTAATCTTTAATAATTTTTGAATTTTGCTATTACAATTTACCGCCTCAATAATATGCTCTGCCTGCTGGACCGGTGCCACCTGTAAAAGATAGTCGCTCGGCGTAATTTTACTAAAATCCTGGCTTAAATAATGGGGCGCGACTTTTGGATTGATAAAGCGTTCGGAATACTGGACAGGAACTTCTCTATCCCTGTGAACAATAATGGAATGGAAAATTGGTTCATCAATCTTAAGATTCATTTTTTGAGCTAAAATCGATGTAATTCTTTCTTTTTCTAATACCAGAATTTTGGATGAATGCACTCCGCCCCAGTCAGCAATTTCATTTGCTATGCTCTTAATTTCAAGAAGCGCTGCATCAGGTTTGGGCCTGGCCACAAAGGTTCCAACTCCCTGTATCCTGACAATTCTTCCTTCTTCAGTCAGTTCTTTTAAGGCTCTGTTTGCAGTCATTCGTGAAGCATTAAAAGATTTTGCAAGTTTTGTTTCCGACATCACTTTATCATCGGGATTCAGCTTTCCCGACTCAATATCTTTTACAACACTTTTTTTGATTTTTTCATATAAGGCAAATGGCTGGTCAGGTCTGCTCATTGATTTTGTTTGTCCTATTTAAAAACCGCTTGACATGGGGTCCTGGGGTCAGGCTTGCATAGTTGCGTTATTTTCAATAACGCAACTATGCAAGCCTGACCCCAATTACCTTAAAAATTGCTTGACATCATATCTATACTTGTATAGACAAGTAGTACTAGATTAAACTATAATTATCAACCATATCGGAGAGAAAATCAATGACTAACAAAGAAAAAATCTTAAAAGATCTAAATATAGGATGTGGCGTTGCCCGCCCTGTCAGAGCTCCAAGGGGAACCCAGCTTCACTGCAAGGGCTGGTATCAGGAGGCTGCCTTGCGTATGCTGTGTAACAATCTTGATCCTGATAATGGCGAAAATCCAGATGAATTAATTGTCTATGGAGGTCTTGGCAAAGCTGCAAGAAACTGGCCATGTTTTGACGCAATTGTCAGAACTCTTTTGGATCTGGAAAACGATGAAACCCTTCTGGTTCAGTCTGGAAAACCTGTGGGTGTTTTAAAAACCCATGAAAGCGCCCCCAGGGTATTGATTGCCAACTCCAATATTGTCCCCAAATGGGCCAACTGGGACACATTCCATGAGCTGGATAAAATGGGACTGATGATGTATGGTCAGATGACTGCAGGCTCATGGATATATATCGGTACCCAGGGAATCCTGCAAGGCACCTATGAAACCTTTGCCTCTCTTGGACAAAAGCATTACAACTCTGATCTTACCGGAAAAATAGTTGTAACAGCAGGACTTGGCGGGATGGGTGGCGCACAACCCCTTTCAGTTACCATGGCAAACGGAGTTGCTCTCTGTGTTGAGATTGACCCTGTCCGCATCAAAAAAAGGCTTGAAAAACGATATCTGGATATTGAAGCATCAGATCTTGATGATGCAATTTCTAAGGCAAAACAAGCTGCTGAAAATGGGACACCCCTTTCCATTGGACTTTGTGCAAATATAGTGGATATACTGCCGGCCATGATTAAAAAAAGATTTATTCCAGACGTTATCACAGATCAGACCAGTGCCCATGACGAGCTAAACGGATATTTCCCCCAGGGGTTGTCCATTGAAGAGGCTTTGATACTTAGAAAAAATGATCCAGCAAAATATATCGACATGGCCTTAAACTCCATGGCAGACCATGTAAAAGCCATTCTGACAATGCAGAAACAAGGGGCTATTGCTTTTGATTATGGAAATAATTTAAGGGCCCAGGCCATGAAACGAGGCGTTGATAATGCCATGGATTATCCGGGATTTGTACCGGCTTATATCAGAGAACTTTTCTGTCAGGGGGAAGGACCCTTTAGATGGGCTGCCCTTTCCGGAGACCCTGAAGATATAAAGGTAACAGACCAAGAACTTTTAAAACTTTTCCCTGAAAAAACCAAAATGGTTAACTGGCTAAAAATGGCCGGGGAAAAAGTTGAACATATGGGGCTTCCCACCCGAATCTGCTGGCTTGGGTATGGTGAAAGGGAAAAAGCCGGCAAATTGTTTAATGACCTTGTCAGGGATGGAAAAGTAAAAGCTCCCATTGTTATTGGCAGGGACCATCTGGACTGCGGGTCCGTTGCGTCCCCGTACAGGGAGACAGAAGCCATGAAAGATGGTTCAGATGCCGTGGCAGACTGGGCCTTGTTAAACTGCATGACAAACGTTGCCTCAGGCGCCACATGGGTCTCATTTCATGACGGGGGTGGTGTGGGTATTGGTTATGCCCTCCATGCAGGTCAGGTCACGGTTGCCGACGGCACCCCGGAAGCTGAAAAGCGTGTAACAACTGTCCTTCGCAATGACCCGGGTACAGGGATCATTCGCCATGCCGATGCAGGTTATGACACGGCTATTGATGTGGCCGACAAAAAAGGCGTAAAGCTTCCCATGATTAACATGTAATAAACGGGGTCAGGCTTGCGTAGTTGCGTTTAGTGATCCATAAGCGCAACTACGCAAGCCTGACCCCACTCACTCACCCAATAGAGCATTTCAAAAACATGGAGGCTTAGAATAAATGAAACACATGCCACCGGACAAAATTGACACTCTTTTTATCAATTGTCATCTTGCCACCATGACAGGCAATGCTTTTGCAATTATTAAAAATGCCTCTCTGGCCGTCACCGGGAAAAGTATCTCCTGGGTTGGCAGACAAAAAGATCTACCCGAAAACCTGGAAACCATCTGTCAAAATCTTGTTAACTGCAAAGAAGGCTGGATTCTACCAGGATTTGTAGACTGCCATACCCACCTTGTATGGGGGGGATCAAGATCCGATGAATTTGAAATGAGGCTTAACGGAGCAAGCTATGAAGAAATATCAAAAAAAGGCGGCGGCATATCTTCCACTGTCCGGTCCACACGTGAGGCTTCAAAGGATGAATTATTCAGAACCGCCTCAAAAAGGGTGTCTGCATTATTAAGCGGGGGAGTCACAACGCTTGAAATCAAATCCGGTTATGGCCTCAATCTTGAAAACGAGTTAAAACTCCTTGAGGTCATAGGACGATTGGATAAAGCCTTCCCTTTGCACATTGAAGCAACATTTTTAGGGGCCCATGCCCTGCCGCCTGAATTTGCCAGCAACTCTGACGGTTATATAGATCTTGTGACCCAAACCATGCTGCCGGCTGTAAAAGACCAACAAATTGCAACGGCCGTGGATGGTTTTTGTGAACGCATCGGCTTTACGCTTGACCAGACAAAAAGAGTATTTGAAACAGCAAAAGACCTGGGATTTAACATCAAACTTCATGCAGAGCAATTATCTGATTCCAATGGAGCGGCTCTGGCTGCTCAGTTTTCTGCCTTGTCATGTGATCACCTTGAGTATCTATCCTTGTCCGGTGCAAAAAAAATGGCCCGGCACAATGTAGCGGCAGTCCTTTTACCCGGCGCTTTCTACTTTTTAAAAGAAATACAAAAACCACCCATTAATATCTTCAGAGACCTTGAAATTCCAATGGCAGTATCTACTGATTTGAATCCAGGCTCAAGCCCGGTTCATTCCATGACACTCATTCTAAACATGGCCTGTATGCTCTTTGATTTGACCTGTGAAGAAGCCTTGCTTGGGGCAACCATCAATGGCGCAAAAGCACTGGATCTTGACTTGTCAAAGGGCAGCATTGAAAAAGGAAAAGATGCTGATCTTGTTGTATGGGACATTGATACACCAGCAGATCTCTGTTATCTTGCCGGGTTGACACCCATTAAAATGGTAATGATAGAAGGTAAAATACTTCATGAGAATTTTAAAAATTAATTGTTTTTTTTAGGAAAATATCCATGGCTGACACCCTGACCCTCATCAATTGGATTATTTTATTTGGAACATCTTTTTTCCTTTTGGCCTTAAGTTGGTCCTCTTTTAGAGAAAAAGAAATCCGGGCCGCTGTGATTTCTTTAATTTTTTTAATATTGAACACTTTTTTCTGGAGTTTTTTTCTTACAAATTCCGAAGTTTTTCAAACCTTTAACGTCGTTATTGTATCATTGACAACAATTTTGGGTCTGGCCTCTTTCATTAAATACTTTCCCGGCAAACCCGGCAAAAGAGACACCTCAAAAGCCCAACAATATGATGAAAGGGATAATATGTTTGCCAGAAATAATATCAAGCATTACCCGGAATTATTGGAAACATATTATGCCATGCGCCCTGAAAACAGATCAATTGACCAACAGATTCATAATAAGCCTGAATTCGGGGAAAAAGACCAGGTCTATCATGACCCATATACAGCACCCTGCTATGAAGCTGCATTTGAATATCTTGAAAAGTCAATTCCTTTGTCAAAGGGCAATGTAGCTGAACACAAAACGCCCATAGATCCGGTTCGATTTGGCAAGACGATAATAGACATGTCCAAATTTTATGGCGCCTGTGATGTGTCCTTTTTGCGTTTAAAGCCACACCATTTTTACAGCCACAAAGGCCGACATGCAAAAAACTGGGGGGACAAAACCGACTCGTCCCATAAAACCGCCATTGCCATAGTGGTCCCCATGCGGGTTGAAATGATCAAAAAAGGTCCCACAAGCAGCGTGCTCCAGGAATCTGCACAAAAATATGTGGAAGCTGCAAAAATATCTAACATTATAGCCGGCTATATCCGAAATTTTGGATATCCAGCAAGGGCCCATAATGATGCAAATTATGATACCCTTTGTGTTCCCATAGCAGTAGAATCAGGTTTTGGAGAACTTGGACGAATGGGAATTTTTATGCACAGAGTTCACGGCCCCTGTGTCAGACTTGCCATTGTTACAACAAATCTTGAACTTCCGGACTCATCTTTGCAAAAATCTCTTCATATGGAAGAATTTTGTAAAATCTGTAAAAAATGCGCTGACAACTGCCCATCAGGATCTATTACCCATGATGACGAAACTTACAGCCGCAATTTTCGACATTGGTCAATACAACAGGAAAAATGCTTTTCCTACTGGAAGACAATCGGGTCTGACTGTGGGTTGTGTATTAGTGTCTGCCCGTATACCAAACCGGACACATTATTTCATAAATTCGTCCGGTTTTATATCTCGCGAAATTTTTTAAACCAGAAAATTGCCCTTTTTATGGATGATCTTCTCTATGGCAGGTATAAAAAGATTGCAAAAACAAATCCTGAAAATATCTTCAGTGCCTGAACGAAACCTTGTTCAGGCACGGTTTTAAGAGAACCATCCCTGGCCATCAGCAAGGCGACAAGGAGTGACGAGTGAGGCGTAAGTCAACCTCCGCAGGGAGGAACGACCGCAGTCAACGCAGCAGGTGGTACCTTGATGAAGGATCAGGGTTAGTCAAACATGACCTTAACGTCCAGAGCTGTCCATTCCCCATCACTGAACACAATCGGATTAATATCCAGCTGGCTCAATTTATCGCCCAGATCATGGGCAAGAATGGACACCTGGGAAATGGTTTGAGCAAGCTTTTCCTTATCAAGGGTCATTCCCCTGAAATTCTCAAATACGGGAGAAAGCACCAATTCGTCAATCATATCCTTTGCTTCATCCACAGAACAGGGAGCCAGCCTGAATGCCGTGTCCTTATATAGTTCTGTCAGGACACCACCTGCCCCAACCATTACAGCATGACCCAGTGCCGGATCCTTGATGATCCCGATAATAAATTCCGGACCCATATAAGAGCTCTGGTTTTCAACAAGAATATTTTCATTGGGAAACCGTTTTTGAATCATCTTAAAATTGTCCTGAACACACTCATTATCATTGTTCAGCACCACACCCTGAAGCTCTGTTTTATGCAGGATATTTGAAGAACAAACTTTTAATACATAGGGAGGATTGATACCACAAACATCAAGCTCATCTTTTGGTTCCAGTCTTTTTGCCATGGGCACTTTAATTGAATAGAGTCTTACCAATTGCTTGGCATCAAATTCATCAGGGTTTTCTTTATCACCAAGGCTTTCAAACCAGAGTTTTAATTTTTTTTTCATTTAGCGATGCCTCCTGATCAAGCCTGTATTTTATCCTTGTTCTTTCCACAAGAAACCGTGCGGCACGCACGGCTCTTCCAACGGAAGGATAAGCTGCCACACCGGCATAGAATAGATTTTTAATGCTGTTGTCTGTAAATGGTCCATACTTTGTGAATACAATTACAGGTTTGTCTGATTTCTTGATTTTATCGGCAATGATATCTATCAGATTTTCAGTAATCCCAGGCGGTGCAAAAAAAGCAATACAGATAATAATATCAACTCCTTTATCCTCAATCAAAACATCCAGGCTGTCCGAGAACATCCTGTCATCTGCACTGGCAGTAATATCCACAGGATTTTCACAGGCTGTAAAAGAAAAGGTGGCGTCTTTTATCTGTTTTTTGCTGGTTTCAGAAAGCTTTGCCATTACAAGCTTTGCCCGCTTGTCCTTTTTCTCGATAAAATCAGTACACATCACCCCGTAACCACCGGCAGCCGTTAGAACTGCCACTCTGTTTCCAGGGGCGTAAGAAAGCATGGAAAGAACCTTTGTGGCATCACAGAACTCTTCATCATCATAAACCCGCTGAATCCCGAATTGTTTTAATGCACCAGAGATCACATTGTCAGATCCGGCAAGTTTTCCTGTATGGGAACTGACTGCCAAAGCGGCTGTCTGGGTTATTCCGGCCTTTAAAACAACCACGGGTTTTTTCCTTGTCGTTTCTTTGGCAGATGTTAAAAATTGTCTGCCCTTTTCAATATTTTCAAGATAAAATCCCAGGCAGTTTGTCTTATTGTCCCGGCTAAAATATTTGAGAAAATCAATTTCATCAAGATCGCACTTATTGCCCAGTCCCACAAAGGCACGCATGCCATAGCCCGTATTTGATGCATACCCGAGCGCTTCAACACCCACTGATCCGCTTTGAACAATACAGGCGACCTTTCCGTTTCTATCAAGGGATTTGTCTCCATGCTCAACAAATATCGTATCAATATTTTCATCGGGTAAAAATATCCCTAGAGAATTGGGGCCAAGGATATTGACATGATTTTCTTTTGCCAGTCTTGTTAATTTTTCCTGCAGTTCCTTTCCCTTCTCGCCCACCTCACCAAAGCCGCCGGCAACAATGATATAATTTGGAATTTGTTTTTCAATACACATTTCCACTGATTTCACAGCGGCAGCGGCAGAAATAGTAATAATTGCCAGATCAATATCTTCAGGTAAGGACTGAATATCCGGACTGACCTTATGGCCTTCAATGGCATTCTCTTTGGGATTTACAGGAAATAAACGCCTTCTTGAATCCAAAAGCCTCCTGAAGATAATGCCCCCCACTTTATCTTTGGACTTTGATGCGCCAATAACGGCTATTTTTTTAGGATTTAATAATCTTTTGAGTGATGCTGTTTTATCCATGTATTTTTTACTTCCTCCTTAAAAAACAATATTCTTTTTTATTATTCTACCAGGATATAGTCAAGTTAAAGGTTCTATGCCCCAAATCCACCATCAAACTTTCATTTACCGGCTGGACACTATCCCTTGCCATCAGCAAGGTGCCAGATGCAAGGCGACAAGGAGTGACGAGTGAGGCGTATAAGTCATACTCCGCAGGGAGGAACGACCGTCGTCAACGCAGCAGGTGGTACCTTGATGGTGGATCAGGGATGCCGGATCTGTTTTACATTTGAAAAGCCTTTGTATAAACTGTATATAGGTCATATATATTCATTTAAAATAGAAAGTCTGGAACCAAAATGCGGATTTACGCGGTAGCCGATTTACATGGGAACGCCAAAAAGATTTCAAAAATAAAACAGATTATATCCCGAGAAGCGCCTGATATTCTTGTGATTGCCGGAGATATAACCAATTATTTTTCCCCTTTAAAAACCCTTGCCATGTTAAGGGATATCCCCATTCCTATTGTGTGTATCCGCGGAAACTCGGACTTAAAACAGGTTGAAAGGCTTTTACACAACCAGAAAAACACAACACTTTTGGGCCATTCCCCTTTTATATTTCAGGATACCGGGTTTATTGGCCTTTCCGGGACAATCCCCCTGCCCTTTGCCTCAAAGATTTGTTTTAAAGAGAACAAACGCCTTAACGCCCTAAAACCCTATATCACCCGGCAGACAATCCTTGTGATTCATCCGCCACCCAGAGGTGTGTGTGACAAGGTGGGAAATAAATTTTGTGCAGGAAGCTTTAACTTGAAACATTTTATTGAAGATAACCAACCATTAATGGTACTATGCGGTCATATCCATGAACAGGCAGGATATCAATTCTTAAAAAATACTATCGTTGTCAATTGTGCTATGAATAAAAACTTCAATGGAGCAATCATTGATTCTTGTAAAAATATGCCATTAAAGGTAAAAATGGTACAAACTTAAGTGGGGTCAGGCTTGCATAGTTGCGTTTAGGAAACCTAAACGCAACTATGCAAGCCTGACCCCATAAAAAATAAAGGAAAATAAAAATGTGCGAATCCAATGTATACTTAATAAAAGATCAGGAAGAAAAACTGATCATGGAAAATGCAGCCTCCGTAACACCCTTTGATAAAGACTTTTTTCTTATAAAAGGAATTTTAGGAGAACGCCTCGAAGTTAAGGCCACTCTTGAAGACATTAATCTTATGAGAAATAAAATCCTCTTAAAAGCTATGTAATGAACAGGTTTTCTGACTATCTGTCGGTAATTTCCCAGATCAACAACCTGACAAAGGACCTGGGAAATAATCAAAACATCCAATGGCTGTTTCACTGCGGTATGCTTTTTTTAAGTCAGGATAAATGGTGGGGTGATTTTAAATTTCGGCATGCTGTCCACGAAGGAATCGACATCACATATTACAGGGTACAGCCCGGCTGCCTTAAAAACTTTGATGATTCCATTAAAGTGCCTGCCATGGGAAAAGGAATTGTTTTAAATATCTGTGATGATTTTCTGGGAAAAACCCTTGTGATTGAACATCAAAACGATCCATCTTCAGACAAAAGGGTCGTCTTTGTATATGCGCATATCCTCCCTGAAAATCATTTAAAAATGGGTCATACCATCCAAAAAGGCGATGTCATAGCAACGGTGTGTGATACTCATAAAAACCCGCTATTGCCTCCCCATCTTCATCTTTCATGTTTTGAAATCCCGAAAAATATTATGCCGAAAGATTTAAACTGGAGCCTTTTTCCAAATCATGAAAAAATCAATCTGATTCATCCGGTTTTTCGATAGAACGCAGACGTGGGTTCCCTATTTTCTGATCTCAATAACGACAATAAGGAAAGCCTGACCCCGCTTATGACCCCACTTATTTTTATTATCAAAAGAAGAATTGAAAAAATAAAAAATTTGATCTATGATTATCAGAATTTGAAGACATACAAAAATAAAAAATATGGAGCAGATAAATGAAAACAATTAAATATCTTTTATGGATGATTATTCTGGCGGTTTTGGGAATCTTTGTTTATCAGAATTTAGATTATTTCATGACAAAGACAATACTTAAAATTGATCTTAAAATTAACTCCTGGAACTGGACCATACCCGAACTTCAAAATCTGGCTTATTTTGGAATCTGTTTTTTTCTGGGGTTTATTATAGCCGGTGTCAGGGGCTTTATTATAAAGTTTGGCTTAAAAAAAGAAATCAAGCAAAAAAATGCTGCCATTTCTTCCCTTAAAGGAAAGCTAACTGAATTAAAATCAGAGTTGGACGTATTCCGGCATGACCCTTATATAAAAAAAGAGATAGACAAAGAAACGATTGTTCAACCGATTGAACTGGATCGAGTTGAACCCGAACAAATTAAACAGGACCAGACTGAACCGGAACAAAGTGAACCAGTTCAACCTATACCGGAGCCTTTTGAAGAACAAAAACTGGATTCAGAAAGCCATGATCCTGAACCCATTGAATTGGATCAACTTGAACCTGAGCCACTTGAACCAGAACAGCCCGAGCAGGATCAGCCAATACCTGCGCCGCTTGAAACAGAAAATAAAGAAGGTGACAAATCCAATACTGCCGATTGATTCTGCTTAAAAAAGATAGAGCATGAGCCCAAAAAAAAATACGCCCATGATGGAACAATACCTGTCCATCAAAGAATCATACAAAGACGCAATTTTGTTTTATCGGATGGGAGATTTTTATGAAATGTTCCTTGAAGATGCAATAAAAGCGGCTGCAATCCTTGAAATTGCCCTGACTTCCAGGAATAAAAACGATGATACCCCCATTCCCATGTGCGGCGTACCCTTTCGGGCGGCTGATAATTATATTGCCAAATTGATTGGAAATGGATGCAAGGTTGCCGTGTGTGAACAGATGGAAGATGCTGCGGCAACAAAGGGTCTGGTAAAAAGACAAGTTGTCCGGGTGATCACCCCGGGCATGATTTTAAATGAAGAATTACTGGATAAGGGATCCAATAATTTTCTTTTGGCCCTGTCAAAGACAAGGGATGTTGCCGCTATTGCCTATCTTGATATCTCAACAGGTACCTTTAAAACCACGCAGGTTGAATCCAGACAGTCAAAAATACCGTTGGAACTGATTGACGAGGCGCTAAAGGTTGACGCCAGAGAAATTCTTCTGCCTTCCAATTTTGAAAAAGATCCTGCCTATACCCAAATCAGGAAGGCTTTTAGAGGAAGACAACTCACTTATCTTGACAAAAGTGATTTTTATGTTGAAGATGCAAAGGAAAGGCTTTTAAACAAATTTAAAACCAGAAGTCTTGAAGGATTCGGAGTCGAGCATATGGCTGCATCCATTTCTGCTGCAGGCGCCATCCTCTCCTATGTCCAGAATACCCAGATGCAGGACACCTTGCATATTTTCCAGATTATACCCTATGATTTGAAAAATTTTCTGATCATCGATGACAGATCCTGTAAAAATCTTGAGATCCTTACCAATATCCAGACCCTGGATAAGAAAGGAACACTTATCCATGTACTTGACCGGACCATTACGGCCATGGGGTCAAGACTTATCAAAAACTGGATCAGATACCCTCTGATCGATAAAGATAAAATCCTTGATCGCCTGGATTGCGTTGAAGAAATCACCAAAGCCTCACATATCCATCAATTAATCATCAACCACTTAAGATCAGTGTATGATCTTGAACGTCTGGGTAGCAAGATTTCCATGGGCCAGGGGAATGCAAGGGACCTGATTGCCCTTAAAAACTCTTTAAAAAAACTGCCCCATCTTTTCAATGAACTTTCCTTGTTTAAAAGTCCAATACTCACGGGGGAAAATATTGAAAATCAGGAAGATATTTTAAAAGAACTTGGGGCTCTATCAAATTTGATCCAAGAAGCCATTCGTGAAGATGCCCCCCATGTGCTCAATGAAGGCGGTTTAATCAATGATGGGTATAGTCCAAAATTAGATGAATTGCTTTTAATTTCACGGGATGGAAAATCCTGGATTGCAAAAACTGAGGCAACACAAAAAAAAGAAACAAAACTGTCTTCTCTTAAAATTAAATATAATAAAGTATTTGGTTATTTTATTGAGGTGTCAAAAGCTCAGGCGACACAAGTTCCGGATCATTATATCAGAAAGCAGACCCTTGTGAACGCCGAAAGATTCATAACCGATGAAATGAAACAGGTTGAGTCCACTATTTTAAATGCCCAGGACAAACGCAATGCCCTTGAATATAAGATTTTTTGCAACATCAGGGACATGGTTATTTCAAAAGCCTCCCTTATTCTTAAAACAGCTGATTTTATTGCCAATATCGATGCGCTCCAGGGACTTGCAAGGGCTGCATCGGAAAATAGCTATACAAAACCTGTTATAAATAACCAGGAAACCATCTCCATTGAAGACGGGCGCCACCCAGTTGTGGAAAAGCTTATCAAAGGGGAACGATATGTTCCCAATTCCATTAAATTGGATAATATTGAAAATCAGTTCCTTTTAATCACCGGACCTAACATGGCTGGAAAATCAACGGTATTAAGGCAGGTTGCCCTGACCGTTTTAATGGCCCAGATGGGATCATTCGTGCCTGCTCAAAAAGCTTCTATCTGCATTGTGGACCGAATATTTACAAGGGTCGGAGCGCTTGATAATCTCTCGTCGGGCCAGAGCACTTTTATGGTGGAAATGGAAGAGACGGCCAATATTGTTAATAATGCCACACAAAAAAGCCTTGTTATTTTAGATGAAATCGGAAGAGGAACCAGCACTTATGATGGAATGAGTATCGCCTGGGCCGTTGCCGAATACCTTCATGATCTCGATAACAAAGGCGTAAAAACCCTTTTTGCCACCCATTACCATGAATTAATAAAATTAGAAGATACAAAACCCAGGGTTAAAAATTTTAATATCGCTGTTAAAGAATTTAACGATAATATTGTGTTTTTAAGGCGGCTTGTTAAAGGCGGAACCAATAAAAGCTATGGCATACAGGTGGCAAGGCTTGCCGGTGTACCTGATATTGTTATTAACAATGCAAAGCATATATTGTCTTGTGTTGAACAAAAAAACAACTCTGATATCCCAAAACCCTTGCCCAAAAATCTGAAAAAAAAGACTAAAAAACAAAAGAAAATTGATGACAATCAATTGGAATTATTTAGCCGCAACGAACAATCCATTAAAAAAACATTGGAAAAGATTGATATTTCAAGTATGACTCCACTTGAAGCAATGAATATATTAAACGATTTAAAACAAAAAAGCATTCAATTAGGATGAGACCTTTAAATAATGTTCAATTTTGTTATAGTGCAAGGAAGATGAAAATTTTTCTCATCCATTTTATCTTTGCCGCCATCTTTATTTTCACGACAACCGCTTTTGCCGCCACGGCAAAAGAGAAATACATGGAAGCCGACGCCTGCTACAAAAAACTTCGGCACTCTGTTTCCAAACAAAAAAAAGAAATTGAATGGCTCAATTGTATCAGCCGTTATGAGATCATATATCGGCTGCATAATAATAGTTCATGGGCGCCTGCAGGTATGTATAAAGCGGCCCAGCTTTATATTACCTTATCCAAACGGTCCGGTAGAGGGAGTCATCAAAGACAAGCAGCAGATCTGCTTGCAAGGCTTCAGAATAAATACCCCAAAAGCAGCTATGCTGGTCGGGCTAAGTCTTTGCTCAAAATAATAACGGTTACCAAAATATATTCAGCTAAAAAACCGCATCAAATTCAATCAAAAAAAAGATTGACTAGAAATGATGCCCTGATCAAAAAATTTATTCGAAATCAAAATTCCCCTGTTAAAAATAATACTGTTAAAAAAAATAAGCCCTCACCCCCCACAGTTAAAGAACAGACTGCCGTAAAAACGGATTCCTCTTACAAAAAACATGCCTTTGATACCACTGTTACCGAACTAAGGTTCTGGTCCAATCCTGAATACACAAGGATTGTTATCAATGCCAAACATGAAAGAGATTATTCACATAGGCTTTTAAAAAAAGATCCGGGTATTAATAAACCCTTTCAACGGCTGTACATTGATATTGAACAGACAAAACTCGGACAAGGGGTTGCCGATCATACACCGATCAATGACGATCTTTTAAAACAGGCCAGGGCCGGACAGCATCTTCCCCATTCAGTAAGGGTTGTGGTGGATTTCAAATCCTTTAAAAATTATAAAATATTTTCTTTAAGAGACCCCTTCAGGATTGTAATTGATGTTTGGGGTAAAGGTTCAAATGGCGGAAAAGATTCCTCTTTCACCCAAAAGATTGCAAGTTCCACAAAAACTGAAAAAACATCCAGGCTCACAACAGATAATTTAAAATCATCTGATATTGCAAGGCAATTTGCACTGGGGGTTAGTAAAATAGTCATTGACCCCGGACATGGCGGAGGTGACCCGGGGGCTCCGGGATATTATAAAAATGTCTGGGAAAAAGACATTGTCCTGAAACTTGCTAAAAAACTTGCAATAGAGCTCAGGAAGCGATTAAACTGTACTGTATTGCTGACGAGAACCACAGATAAGAGACTGACCCTTGAGGAAAGGACTGCCATGGCCAATACAAAAAGAGCAGATCTTTTTATATCCCTTCATGTCAATGCAGCCAAAAACAGAAAACTTAAAGGCATTGAAACCTATATCTTAAACCTTGCCACGGATAAACAGGCCATTGCCGTTGCCGCAAGGGAAAATGCAACATCTGAAAAAAATATCTCTGATCTGGATTTAATTTTAAGTGATTTGATGCAAAATACAAAGATTGAAGAATCCACACGACTTGCAAATCTTGTGCAGAATAATTTTATAAAAGGTATGAGAAAAAAATATTCAGGAATCAATAATTTAGGTGTTAAACAGGCCCCTTTTTATGTTCTACTGGGTGCCAGAATGCCTTCTATCCTTATTGAAACATCATTTATCAGCAACAAGACAGAATGCAAGCGGCTCATGAGCGATTCCTACCAAACCGCCATTGCCTCGACCATCACTGATGGAGTCGAAAAATATATAAATGAAACAAATCCCAAAAAATTATAATTTATGCTAAAGGAGATCACCATGTCTTTTGAAAACATTATTCTTGAGGTTGACAACTCAATTGCAACCTTGTTTTTTAACCGCCCTAAAGCGCTTAATGCACTCAACAATGCTCTTTTTGATGAAATGGACATAGCACTTGATCAAATAAGTGACAATAAAAATATAAGGGTACTCATCCTTACCGGCGCAGGTGATAAAGCATTTGTTGCCGGAGCAGATATTGCCGAACTTGTAAAAATGAACCCCCTTGAAGGGAAAAGCTTTTCACGAAAAGGCCAAAAAGTTTTTTCAAAGATTGAAGCGCTTCCTATCCCTGCCATTGCCGCAGTAAATGGATTTGCTTTGGGGGGAGGATTAGAAGCAGCTCTTGGCTGTGATTTTATTTATGCTTCGCAAAAAGCGCTTTTCGGTTTGCCGGAAATCAACCTGGGATTGATTCCAGGGTTTGGCGGTACACAGAGACTGGCAAGGCGAATTGGTGAAAGCCGTGCAAAAGAGATGATATTTACAGGTCAAAATATTAATGCACAAAAAGCACTGGAATATGGTATTGTCAATAAGGTCTGCGAACCGGACAAACTCATGGAAGATGTCCTAAAAACAGCTAATCTCATTGCCACAAAAGGCAAGATCGCCTTACAATCTGCAAAAGAAGTCGTTAAAACCGGCCTGAACGCTGATCTTGAAACAGGAAACAGGATTGAAAACAATGCCTTTGGCCTTACCATGGCAAGCGATGATGCAAAAGAAGGCACCCATGCTTTTCTTGAAAAAAGAAAGGCTGTGTTCAAAGGAGAACGATATTAGACAAAAGGAGTTGCCCCTATGTTTGTTGAACAAATATCCATATTTATTGAAAACAAGGAAGGAAGGCTTGCAGAAGTTACCGGCATTCTAAGGGATGCCAATGTCAATATAAGAGCATTGTCCCTTGCCGACACAACCGATTTTGGTGTATTTCGCCTGATCGTCAATGACAATGACAAAGCAGAAAAAGCCCTTAAAAAAGAAGGGTTTAAGGTGGGAAAAACCCAGGTTCTTGCCGTTGAAGTGATGGATGAGCCCGGTGGACTGAACGAGATCTTAGACCCGTTTTTAGAAAATGAAATCAACCTGGAATACATGTATGCCTTTGCAAACCCAAAGGGCAAAAACGCCATCATGATTTTCCGGTTTGATGACCTTGACAGGGCCTTGAAAATTCTATCCGAAAAAAATATTAAAGTCTTCACCAGACAGGAACTCAGCAATTTATAGCTTAGGATCGGCTCCAAAATTACTTGACTTTTGTTTTCAAAATACCCAGTTTTTTAAGGGGTTTGGGAAACAATTTAGATCAAGTTATTTTGGAACGATTCCTTAAATACAAAAAGGGTGTAAAACAAATTGTTTTACACCCTTTTTGTTAAATACGTCTAACTAAAGCTGTATGGCTTAATGTCCACCAAGTGCTTTAACGGCAGGAGCGATAGCTGGATGAACAAAAAGAAGTATCATTGCAACAACCAGTGCATAAATACAAAGAGACTCGATCAATGCCAGACCAATCAGCATGTTTACCTGAATTTTACCGGCTGCTTCAGGATTTCTTGAAATACCGGCCATTGCGCCGTTCAAACCCAAACCCTGGCCAATGCCGCATCCAAAAGCTGCAATACCGATGGCAAGACCTGCTGCCCATACACTACCAACTAGAAATTCCATGTTTTACTCCTTAATATAATTAAAATGTAATAATATAAAATAACGGGCTTCTTCCCAGTTCCCGTAAAACTCTTATGTCAAGGCTATTGCCTTTTAATGTGCTTCTTCGATTGCACCTGCAATATACATGGTGGGCAGCAAGAAAAATACAATTGCCTGAATCAAAGAGACCAAAATACCCATTGCCATGATAGGCAGCGGCACTAAAAATGGACCGGCCAGTCCTAGTAAAATTAATACAACAAGTTCATGACCCATCATATTTCCAAAAAGACGCAGGGTCAGTGACAGGACTCTTGCCATATGCCCGATAACCTCTATAATGAGAAACAGTGGCATCAAGGCAGGAACAGGGCCTAAAAAGTGTTTGATGTATTTAATCCCATGCATTTTAATGCCGATCACATGACTCCATGTTACGGCAATAATAGCCAGGGCCACTGTGGTGTTAATCGCTGCTGTCGGCGGATAAAATCCGGGGATCAATCCAAACAGATTTCCCAAAAGGACAAACAAAAAGATGGTCAATAACAAGGGAAAAGATTTTCTTCCCTCATCACCGGTTATACCTACCATAAATTCTTCAAGCCCGGATATCAGAACTTCAAATACATTCTGTAGAGGCTTGGGGACCATGGAAATACTTTTTCCAGCCAGCCAACCTAAAATAATCAAAATAACCATCGCCAGCCACATATATGTAACATGCGGATGAGCCGCAGCCCATTCTTCCATTCCAAATATCCCGAACAATGACGTCATAAACAAATATGGATGCTCCACTTATACTGCCTCCTTGAAGAATATTTTTTTTAATTCAAGTGCCGTAGCCAAAAACACACTTGCAACAACTACGGAAAGGCCTGCCAAAAGGCCTACCGGGTGAACGATATGTTTCGATATCAGCAGGAAAATCAACACCCCGCTTATGACAAATCGAATATAATATTTAACCAGCACATTGCTAACAATTGACCGTCCTTTTTCTGATACAGTATCAGGATGAAACATGGTTTTTAATGTCCGTTTCAAAAGATGAAAATTGATAGCAACAATTAAACCGCCCAGGATGATGCCCATGGCAAATTTAACAGGGGTCATAGCAAGACCTATAATTCCTCCTATCAGAAGGATCAGCCAGTTAGACCTTGTTATAAAATCAATTAACTTTTGCAGGTCCTGCATTAATACTTTTTTCCCTTTTGCCCTGCTCTGTAGATATTGCTGAATCCTGCAGCAATACCGAATGCTAAACCAATAAGCAGCAAAACAGGCTGTGTATCAAATTTTTTATCCAGCCAAAATCCAATTCCAAGGCCGATGAAAATGGCAAGCGCCACTGATATTCCCAAGCTAGCAAAATATCCGAGTTCTCTGATGGTTTTACCGGTTTCCTTTTTCATCTTCTGCCTATAATAATTTTTCCTTTGGCTCTCAAAGATCAATTTATCTTGAAAGCAAATAACATATGCTGAATTTCAAGTCAATGTGAAAAAGCATTAAATTACGCTTAATAATCCTTCCTGGCTGTTCCGGGTAATTTTTGCTATTGTACGGGTGCATACATAGTTCAAATTCATTCTTTTTGCACAGGTTGAGAATCTTTTTTGTTCAGGCAGATGAGCTGCTTGCCATCAGGTTAAAACCACCGGTAAATGGTCGATATAGAGCCCTTCATGAGTTTAAACCATGGAAATAACACATGCAAACCTGCCCGTTGTTTTTTCTCCACGGAAAGAATAAAATTCCCCTGTATTACATTTTGTGCAGATTTCCATATTTTCAATATGCTCTTTTTTCACACCTTTTTTAAGGAGCTGGTCAAGGCTGATTTTCCAGAAATTAAAATTATCTTTGTTTTTGCTTTTATACTTCCATAAATCCTTAGGGATCTCATCCTTATAATTTATGAATTCAGAACAACAGGGACCAAGAGAAGGTGAAATACCGGCCATAATATTTTCAGGCCGACAGCCAAACTTAAGGAGCATTTTATCCAGAGTTTTGCCTATAATATTTTTAACACTTCCCCGCCACCCGGAATGAATATTTCCAATCACTTTTTTTTTATGGTCATACAACATCACAGCTTGACAATCTGCCACCTGGATAACAAGAGACACATTTTTTATATCAGTAATAATTCCATCTGCTGTAAAGGTTTCAATATTGGATAAATCTGTTTTTGATAAATCAATTTCATCCTTTTTCAACACTTTAATGGAATCCTTGTGCACCTGATTTAAAAAAACAAAAGGCGTTAACCCCATTTTTCTTATAATGATCTTCCGGTTTTTTGCAATAGTCAATTGCTCATCACCTGAATTGATACCGATATTCAGAGAGTTGAAAGCACCTGTACTTTTTCCGCCCGCCCTTGTAAATATGCCGTGAACTATGGAGGACTGATTTTTATAATGTTCAAACTCATAGATCTTGATATCATTGCTTTCCATAATAAAGATTACCGATACGTTCTATGATTTTTGTAGTGGAAATATCAGGTTCCAGGCAAACCCTTTCAATATATCCTCCATTTTTTTTTACAAAATCCGCTCCTATGATCTTATCTTCCGGCCAGTCCGCACCTTTAACAAGCACATCAGGACATATGGCCTCAATTAAAAGTTCAGGATCAGGCTCATCAAATACAACTACATGGTCAATACAGCTAAGAGCCGACACAACTATAGAGCGGTGATCCTGGCCTATCACGGGCCTTTTTTCTCCTTTGATTTTCTTTACTGAGCTATCGGAATTCAAGCCGAGAATAAGAATGTCCCCGAGGCTTGCGGCATGGGTCAGGTATTTTACATGACCCGCATGCATAATATCAAAACACCCATTCGTAAATACAATTGATTTTTTTGCAT
>Ga0233430_1002613_pt1 | contig 20165 bp, 17 predicted proteins | sample SI_118_April2016_2_FD_179883 | JGI IMG/M metagenome (GOLD analysis project Ga0233430, IMG submission 179883) | Seawater microbial communities from Saanich Inlet, British Columbia, Canada - SI_118_April2016_150_MG | ecosystem: Environmental > Aquatic > Marine > Inlet | place: Canada: British... | reverse complement strand
TGCTGTGGCTTTTGAACTCGGTCACTCAAGAGCAACTTGAAGGTATCTCAAACTATTTTGCGCCAGCCAGTGTGTCAGCAACAACCAGTGGTGCCGGTGGTATTCTCGGCGGCCAGACCATGAGCGAAGAAGGCTCAGAAGTCAGTGCGCGCGCCAAACCTACAGTCAGCTTAGCTTTGCCTCCGCCAAAAACCGGTCTTGGCGGCGAAAGCGCTGCCGATGCACCACCCGAGCAAAGCAAAGAAGAGGCCTCTAAGGAACAACTTAAAAAAGCTGAGGAAAAGCAGTTTGATGAAGCCAAGCAAGAACTTGAAAAAGCTCTTTCACAAACTGCCGCGCTAGAAGAACTTAAGAAAAGTCTGCTCGTTGACAATACCGCCGAGGGACTAAGAATTCAAATTGTTGACCAAAAAGGTCTGCCACTGTTTCAAAGTGGCAGTCCGGCGCCGCTCCCTCGCGCTGTAGAGCTTTTAAAATTGGTCAAAATTGTTGTCGATAAGCTTACCCAAAAAATTTCAATTAGCGGACACACCGATGCGGTTAAGTTTGGCTCGGGCGGAGATTATACCAACTGGGAACTTTCGGTTGATCGCGCTAATTCGGCTCGCCGAATTCTTCTGGATCTTGGCTTGAGCGAAGAACGCCTCTCTCGTGTTGTCGGTAAATCATCGACTGAACTGTTGTTAAAGGATAAGCCAAAGGATCCACAAAACAGGCGGTTGAGTATTGTGATGTTACGGGGTACCGGTAAAAATCCAGATGTTGGTGCTGATTCAAATCCCGATGCTATTTTGAGAAATCGCGATGATGCGGATCGAATTGGCAATCAGCCTGAACCTGCTGTTCCAACGACCACTCCACCTGCTGAGTCACCGGCTTCTCCGACAAGTAGCGGTGCAACACCTGCGCCTCCAGCAAGTAGCGGTGCGGTACCTGCGCCAAGCACGGGCGGTGCTCTACCACCACCAACACCGAAAAGAGATAATGGTAATAGCGGCGGCATACGGGGTTTGATTTTACGGCGTTAAAGGATTGATTTCGGATTTAGGGCTGGCGCTGTCAAAATTTAACCCTATTTAGTATCTAAGAGATTTATAGGTAGTCGATCAAGGAGTACAGCATTGGTCAATTTTACGCTAAATCCTAACGAGACAAAACGGCCAATTGGCGCTGTTGATCCGGATGTTGATCCCTTAATTCACCCCGAACTCTATATCGGTCTCATTTTCAAGCGCGTTGCAGCTTATATCATTGACGCCCTAATTATAAGCGTCATCGTTGGATTTGTCTGGGTTGGTCTCGGTATTTTGGGGATCGTTACCCTGGGGCTGACCTTTGGCCTTATGGGTATCGTTATTTTTATTATTCCCTTTGCCTATCACACCTTCTTTATCGGCGGCCCAAATTCAGCAACAATCGGCATGCAGATTATGGATATCGAAGTCCGTCGCTGGATTGGTGGCTCTCCCGATTATTCTCAAGCCGCGGTGCTGACGGTTTTGTTCTATGGTTCAATCGCCTTAACAGCATGGTTGATTTTACTGATCGCCTTTTTTGGCAATTCCCGACGATGCCTGCATGATTATTTCTCAGGAACGGTTGTCGTCAACAAGTTAGATGCGCTAGTCTCTGCCAAACGGATTGCTGAACTGGCGGTGGATCAAAAATCGAATGAAGCATAATTTAACTCAAAGACCGACCGCCTTTTTTATAACGGCACCTCTGCCCTGCCCTTACCTCGAAGATAAAACTGAACGGCGCATGGTGACCGAACTATCCGGGATAGATTCGACATCTCTTCATGACACCTTATCCCGCGTGGGCTTTCGGCGGAGCCACAGTCTGGTCTACACACCAATGTGCCACGACTGTTCGGCTTGCCTGGCCGTTAGGACTGTGGTTGACGAGTTTAAACCTTCGACCTCCCAACGTCGCGTCCTTAGGTTAAATGAAAATATTACGGCCGAAGAAAAACCCGCCCGGGCAACAATAGAGCAGTATAAATTATTCACGCTCTATCAAGAATCTCGTCACAATGGCGGCGATATGGCGACCATGGATTTCTACGATTATCAGTCCTTAGTTGAGGAAACGCCGGTTATAACGTCGCTGGTAGAATTCTACGATGAAGATGGTTATATGATCGGTGGTTGTCTGGTCGATATTATGGCGGACGGATTATCCGCAGTTTATAGCTTTTTCGATCCCGAATATCAGAAAAACAGTCTCGGAACATTTATGATTTTGTGGCTGATCGAGCGTGCGAAACAGCTTGGGTTGCCCTATGTGTATCTCGGCTATTGGATCGGTGGCAGTCAGAAAATGGCTTACAAAGATAAATTTCCACCGTTGGAGTATTTTGCCATGGATGGCTGGAAGGAATTTGATAAAGATAAGATCCTTTCGGATAGCCTCTAACCATCTGATATCCCGACAAAGAATCTCTTCAATTTTTCGTTCCCTAGTTGCGCCATTTCTAAAACTCCCTATACTGAATTTTGTAATACTCGCACCTGTCACGATTAAAAAATCAGGGCGATTAAACAGGACCTTGTTATTCATATTCTTTGGGAGACTTTAGATGGAAAGACGTGATTTATTGAAAAATGCCGCCATAGCTGTGGGCGGTGCTGTCGTCGGTGCAGGAGCTGTTATGCTCAGCAAAGGCGAAAAGAAAAAAGAAATGGCGAAAGCCGCGAAACCAGCCGCACCTGCTATTGTAAAGAAGCGTATCGAAATGAACGTGGTGTCGACATGGCCGCGGGATTTCCCAGGTTTGGGTACCGGCGCTCAACGAGCTGCAGCGCGCATTGAAACGCTCTCCGAAGGTCGCATTAAAGTAAATTACTTTGCAGCTAAAGAGCGTGTTGGTGCTTTTGCCTCTTTTGATGAAGTTGCCAATGGTAATGCACAGGCCTATCACGCTGCCGATTATTACTGGAAAGGTAAGCATCCAGGTTGGGCTTACTTTACGGCTGTTCCATTCGGGCTAACTTATACCGAAATGAATGCGTGGATCCGCTTTGGTGGCGGCCAACAACTATGGGATAAATTGGGTGATTCATTTGGCCTCAAAGGCCTGATGTGCGGTAATACTGGCGTGCAGATGGGTGGTTGGTTTAGAAAAGAAATCAATTCTTCTGATGACCTCAAAGGTTTAAAGATGCGTATTCCTGGTCTTGGCGGCGATGTCATGGCTAAATTGGGTGCGTCGCCAATTTCTGTTCCAGGCGGCCAAATTTATGAAAACTTGGTTTCCGGTGCGATTGATGCAACCGAGTGGGTTGGTCCTTGGAATGACCGCTTTATGAAGTTCTATGAAGCCGCTAAATTTTACTATTATCCAGGAATGCATGAGCCGGGTTCCATGTTGGCGTTTGGCATGAATGCAAAATGGTGGGCTGATCTTTCAAAGACAGATCAAGCGGTTCTTGAGGCGGCTACCAGCATGGAAAATGATGTCATGATGTCTGAGTTTAACGCGAAAAGCGGTGAGGCTTTGACTGATTTGGTGAAAAACCAAGGCGTCAAATTGCGTAAATTTAACGATGATATTTATGATAGCTTTGGTTCGGCTTCAAAAGAAGTGTTCGAGACCGTTCGCCAGCACTCTGCGCTTTCGAATGAAATTCACGAAAGCTTCTTAAAAGCGCGGGCTAATCTGGGCGCATGGTCTAAGATTTCCGATCAGGCCTATGTAGCGCAGCGAAATCGCGTTCTTGGTGTTTAACTAAGAGACGGTGTTTTAATGAGACAACGGAGCCGATGGCTCCGTTGTTTTCATTCAGATATGTTTTTCTAAAATTCCAGCATTTCGGACTTTACGTAGTATAGTTTCAATCGCCATGCAGAATAGTTCATTACCTGTTTACTTAAGAATCGCCGCACTTTCCATGGCGGCGTTAAGTGTGGTGTATGTTGCCAATAATTTCCTGATTTTTTGGCTGGACTGGCCGGGTACCAATATCCTTTTTGCCGATCTTGGCTGGTTTGGCTTAGAGCCATTGCGCAATCCGCTGGCAGGTAATCTCCCCCTTTTAGGATGGTTGCAGGTGTTGTTTTATGTTGGCGCGGTAGCGCTTATCGCTTTTTTCGTCACGCGGTCACAGGAGCGAACGCTTATAAAAGATTCCGAATTTTTGGACGCCATCGTCAAATTTATTATTCGTTCGGCTTTTTGGGCTGTGTTGTTCATCGGCATCGTTGACATGGCGATTTCCTTTTTACGTGTTGAAGGATTGCTCGTCCAAACCGTTGGTGAGGAATTTGCAAAAGAACTCGGACGTTCTGCTTACCGAGGAGCGTATATTCACTTTCCATTGCTTCTGCTGTCCTTTGTCATCGGTTACTTCACCCGTACTCTAGGTTTCATTTGGCTCGCACTTTTGATTGTTATTGCTGAGCTTATGATCGTGATCACGCGGTTTATTTTTTCCTATGAGCAGGCCTTTATGGGCGATCTCGTCCGCTTTTGGTATGCCGCCCTTTTCCTCTTTGCCAGTGCGTATACATTGATCGAGGAAGGTCATGTACGTGTCGATATTCTCTACACCGGATTCAGCGAGCGCGGTAAAGCCTGGTCCAATGTCATCGGCACTCTTCTCCTTGGCCTACCGCTGTGCTGGATTATCCTGACGCGCGGTCTGTGGGATAAATCAAATTTGATAAATGCTCCCCTGCTCACCTTTGAGATCAGCCAAAGTGGTTATGGACTATATGTAAAATATCTTATGGCTGGTTTTCTATTGGTCTATGCCTTGAGCATGATGATCCAATTTGCCAGTTATTTCCTGAGTAACGCTGCAATATTGATACGTGAACCGGGTGCACATTCGCATGATGAACATCTCGTATTATGATTTTTGGATAGGTAGTTCGACTTAATTATGGAAACTTTTTTTCTAGCCATTCTCCTTATTCTTTTGATTGCTGCTTTGGCATCCGGCTATCCCGTGGCTTTTGCCCTACCGGGCTCTGCAATCATTACGATCTTATTGGCTTCAATTTCCGGGATGTTATTTGCTGGCGAATCCGGTGCCTATTTCTCCCAAGGCGATGCGCTACAATGGTTTAATGCCGCCATAACCAATTTCCGCGGGATTTATTTCGAGGTCGAACGAGATACCCTGATCGCCATTCCATTGTTTATTTTCATGGGGCTGATGCTCCAACGCTCGAAAGTTGCCGAAGATCTTTTAATCACTATGGCGCAGTTATTTGGGCCGGTTCCAGGGGGGCTCGGTATTGCCGTGGTTTTTGTGGGGGCCCTCTTGGCGGCGACAACGGGTATTGTAGGCGCCACCGTCATTGCCATGGGCCTAATTTCCTTACCGGTCATGATGCGCGCCAAATACGATGCCCCTCTGGCAACCGGAACTATTGCGGCCTCAGGCACGCTTGGCCAAATCATCCCTCCTTCAATCGTGCTAATTATTTTGGCCGATCAACTATCAAGTGCTACGGACCGGGCCGCGACCATCCGTAAGGCAGAATTTAAGGATGCGACCGGCTCTTTTTCACTGCCAACCGAGTTTGATTTAACATCTACAAGCGCCGGCGAAATGTTCCTAGGGGCGCTGATTCCAGGTCTAATCTTGGTTGGCCTCTACATGGTTTATATCCTTTTCGTTGCCCTAGTTAAAAAAGACTCAGCCCCTCCCGTACCTTTCGAAGGTAAATATGATTTAAGCTTTTTCAAACGCGTCTTCCTGGTTTTAGTGCCGCCGCTGGTTTTGATATTCACGGTCCTGGGCTCCATTATTCTGGGCATCGCAACCGTTAATCAAGCCGGTGCCATCGGTGCCGTGGGCGCTATGGTCATGGCGGGCTACCGACTGAAAGAAGGCGAAAAGCACGCCTTTACACCGTTACTTTTGATCCTCCTCTCGCTGGCGATCCTGGGCTGGATGGTGACCCATTTCGATATAAATGTGAAAAGCATTAAGACGACAGAGGATGGCATCGTCATTGCCGTCGCCATCATGGTCGTTGTGGTTTTCCTAACTGGCCTCTTTTGGAGCGGTTGGCGCGCGCACAAAATTGAAGGCACCTTGAACTACGTCATGGTTGAAACAGCCAAGACGACATCGCTGGTCTTTATCATATTGCTGGGTGCAGCAATGCTCACAGCCGCGTTCAGAGCCTTTGGCGGCGAAGAACTCGTCAAAGATTTTCTAGCCGGCCTACCAGGTGGTTTTGCGACAAAATTTATTGTCGTTATGGCGGTGATTTTCCTCTTAGGATTTTTTCTGGATTTCATCGAGATTGCTGTGGTGGTGGTCCCGATTATCGCGCCAATTTTACTGGCTGATCCTTCGGCAAATATAACTGGTGTATGGCTTGGCGTTATGATCGGCGTTAACATGCAGACATCCTTTTTAACGCCGCCATTTGGCTTTGCGCTATTTTATCTGCGCGGCGTTGCTTCAAAGGCGATCACAACCATTCAAATGTATAAAGGCGTCATCCCCTTTATTATCCTGCAACTGATCGGGCTCGCGATTGTTGGATTTTATCCTTCCTTAGTGAACTATTTACCAAACCGGGTGAATTTGACCGCAGATACGGCACCGCCGCCAATCAATCCCCGCCTCCAGGTTTGTGTCGAGGAATATTTGTTCGCCGATTATGACCGTAATAGTGATCGGTTGAGATCAGCTATTGCACAAGCCAGAACCCTGGATACCAGCTACTTGCCTGAGAAACACAAAGGCACTCTATCTGCATCCTTCGGTTCCGCAGGTAAAACTTTTGACTTGGTTGCAGCGACCCGCAATGCAGATGCCGCCCTGCAAAGCTATATCCCGGAATACCGTCCTATTCATATCGAGTCGCGTAATATTCAAACACGTGCTCGACGTATCGGCGTTAAAATTAAAGACCTGGAGAAAGAGGCGCGGCGATTATCCCGAAATAACAATGATACCAGCTCGATCTCGAGTAAAATAGCCGAGCTTAAAGCTGAAAAGGCTGAATATGACGCTCAAGTGCCGGCCGGCTGGAAATCCGCGCGCGCTAAATATCTTGAATTGGCAGGTGCTGAATCTAAAGCACGCCGAGCGTATCGCAGCAATGTCGATGCGGCTTATGAGCCGCTCCCCGTTCTGAGAAAGGAAATCTCTGACGGCACGAAGCTTGCTGCCTTGGGCAATCAAGTTGACAAATTGGAGGGCATGGTTGGCTCAGCCCATTCGAAAGCTGCTAAAACTGAAGCCATCGCGGCGGTTCGAAAAATTGAAAAGGCATTGGGCAAAATCGCCGGGGCAAGTGATATTCGTTCTAAAATTTCACGGGCACGACGCAGTTTGAGCGGGCGCAATCCTGACCCGCGTAAATCTTTGCGGGAACTGCAAGCCGGTTTGAGCCTTTATCGCTCAGAGATTAATTGGCGTAAGCGGGCCGCAGATGAATTGCTGCCCGGCTTGATTGTCTATGATGATGCGATTAAAAACTCGATCGGCCTACGCCAGCAGGAAAGACTAACTTCAGAACAAGCAGCTGAAATCGCTGTCTGTCAGTCTTTCCACCGCGATATATCGTTGAATTTCTAACCCTCCACAAGTTCGTCATCCCGGACTTGATCCGGGATCCAGTCTTGCAAGAGAGAAGACGTGTCTAAGATATTCTGGATTCTGACTTTCGTCAGAATGACGGCTGAGTGGTTTTAAGAGCGTTTAAGTAATTTCCAGCAGAGCGGCAAGATGGCCGCTGCCAAGGCTATTTTAAACACAGCGCCCCAGACAAAGGGTAATACGCCGAACTGAAAAGCTTTTTCCAAGCCGATTAGACCGGAAAGCCACACATAGCCGCACAAAAAGATCAGAGCTGTGCCGATCACCATGGCGATGAGCGTCGTGACAACCGAACGATCAAAGCCCTTCTCGGCCAGATAACCCACGGTCAATGCAGAGACTAGGAAACCAACGAGGTAACCGCCGGTAGGGCCTGCCATATAAGCAAGGCCAATGCCCTTAACCGGTGTGCCGGCGAATACGGGTAAACCCACAGCGCCTTCGAGTAGATAAGCCAAAACAGTTAAACCACCAAGTTTCCAGCCAAACGCCATGCCAATAACGAGAACGGCAAAAGTCTGCATGGTCATGGGTACAGGATAAAACGGCACTTGAATTTTAGCCGATAGCGTCAAAAGTGCTGTTCCAGCCAATGCTAAAAACAGCTTATAGGGCCAGCTATTAGCAGAGCTTGGGACTAAAGCATCGAGCATAGTTGGTTGGCTGTACGAAGTTACCTGATTCATCCAATTAGGTCCTTTAAATGCTATTCAATTGCCGCCTACATAGCAGGTCGCATGCAAAAATCATAGAAAAATCAATAGCCTCTAGGAGAATTTATTGCTTCTGGAGAAACCTTTCGGTGGTAGGCGACCTGCCTGAGCACGCTTGCCCTCCCAGGCCATGAGATCGGTTTCAGTGCGGGTTTTATCTCCTGTTTTCCAAGAAAGTCCTTCTGCTTTGGTGAAGGTCTTGATGTCACGCAAACCACCATCTTTGTAGCGCTGCAAGATAACCCCGCGTCCGCGCGTCATTTCCGGCACTTCATCTAAGGGGAATAACAGGAGCTTTCTGTTATCGCCAATGACCGCAACGCTATCACCTTCAACAACACAAATTGCAGACGCTTCATCATCTGCTTTGACGTTGAGAATTTGCTTGCCGCCCTTGGTTTGAGCAATCACGTCTTCCGATTTAACAATAAAGCCCCGCCCGGCATTGGAAGCGGTCAGGTATTTGACCTCAGGCTTATAGAGGAAAAGACCAATGATATCGTGCTCATTGCCAAGATCGATCATCAGGCGAACCGGCTCACCAAAGCCCCTGCCGCCTGGTAATTTATCGCATGGAATCGTATAAAAGCGCCCGTTGGTGGCAAACAGCAGCAGCTTATCTGTGGTTTCTGCATGCATGATGAATTTGGCGCGATCACCGTCTTTGTATTTAACCTCTGCGTCGAGATCGACATGACCTTTAGCCGCTTTGATCCAGCCTTTTTCAGAGAAAACCACGGTTACCGGCTCTTTCTCGATAAAGGCATCTACGGGTATGTCGATAATTTCTGGGGCAGACGTGATCTCGGTCCGCCGTTTGTAAGCTGGATTTGCTTTGGCTGAGAATTTCTTTTTGGTCTCAGCGATTTCAGCGGAAATGTTCTTCCAGCGTAGATCTTTATCTTTTATCAGCTTATTCAGCCCGGCCCGCTCTTTCTTGAGCGCATCGTGCTCGCTTTTAATTTCAATCTCTTCAAGTTTGCGCAAAGACCGCAACCGCATATTGAGGATCGCTTCGGCCTGATTTTCGGTGAGCTTGAATTTCTTAATCAAGCTAGCCTTAGCGTCATCCTCTTCACGGATGATCCGAATGACTTCATCCAGGTTGAGATAGGCTATCAGGTAGCCTTCCAACATTTCCATCCGGTTTTCAATTTTACGGAGCCGGAATTTGGTGCGCCTCATCAGGACTTCGTGGCGGTGATCTAAGAAGGCAGTTAGAACTTCCCGCAAATTCATCACGCGTGGTGTGTTATCGGCATCAAGCACATTCATATTCATGCTAAAACGGGATTCTAATTCGGTTAGCTTGAACATTTGCTCCATCAGCATTTCTGGCTCAATGGTGCGGTTTTTAGGCTCCAGGACGATGCGGATATCTTCAGCGGATTCGTCCCTGATATCATCCAAAAATGGTAATTTCCGGGCGATCAAGAGCTCAGCAATTTTCTCAATCAGCCGGGATTTTTGAATTTGGTAGGGAATTTCAGTGATAATGATTTGATACTGGCCGCGCTTGAGTTTTTCCACTTCCCAGCGTGCACGAACGCGAAAGCCACCGCGTCCGGTTTTGTAGGCTGCTGCAATAACGTCTGCATCTTCGACCAAAATACCGCCGGTCGGAAAATCCGGGCCCGGTACCATATCGACAAGCTTGCCAATTGTCGCATTGGGAAATTTGATCAGATGGATCAGTGCCGTGCAAAGTTCTTCCAGATTATGCGGCGGAATGCTACACGCCATTCCAACAGCAATACCCTCGGCGCCATTGGCCAAAAGATTGGGTATCGACGACGGCATAACGATCGGCTCTTTATCTTCGCCGTCATAGGTCTCTCTGAAATCAACCGAGTCTTCATCGATGCCTTCTAAGATGGCTGTCGCGACTTCTGTCATACGGGCTTCGGTATAGCGCATGGCAGCCGGGTTATCGCCATCGATATTGCCAAAATTACCTTGGCCATCAACCAGTGGATAGCGGACGGCAAATTCCTGCGCCAAACGGACCAGCGCGTTATAGACAGATTGATCGCCATGGGGATGGTATTTACCAATGACGTCACCGATTACCCGAGCACATTTTTTATAGCCCTGATCGGGATCAAGCTTAAGCTGGCGCATCGCAAATAACAGCCGCCGGTGAACGGGCTTTAGGCCATCTCTCACATCCGGCAATGAGCGCGACATAATGATCGAAAGAGCGTAAGACAAATAGCGTTCGCTGATGGCATCAGCGAGACGGGTATCTCGAATATCACCAGTCGGCCCAGTTGGGCCTGCGGATTTCGTCGTTGCGTTCATTGTTGTTCCCGTGAATTTAGCTGGTCAATTACCAGATAGTGTATGCTTTTGCTTTACCCGGTCAACCAGTCGAGTTCGGGCAGGCGGTGCACCATTTTTACTATGGATAAAGACGTTACGATCCATGAAATAGCTGGTGAGATTGAGGCCTTGAAAAATCGCTTCAAAGTCAATTTTCGCAGGTGTTTCGACCGCCTCTTGCAGGAAGCCAGGGAGCGCTAAGAGCTTGTCTTTATACGGTTCTCCGGCGGTTGTTGAGACCGCTTGGCCGGATTTTGGCGAGACATAAATAAGCTCATCACTTTGTCCGGTAGAGGCGCAGGATGTCAGATCCAGACCAAATCCCAGATCTGCCAGCAAGTCAATTTCCCAGTGCACATAGTCCTCGAGCCAGGTCTCCGATTCCAGGTTTGCGATAAAATTGAAAAGTGATTCGTAGATCTCGGGATGAGATTCACGCTCCGGCAGCGCCATCTCGAGCACGGCGCAGGCCGATGACAAACCTGCCAGGCGAAGAGAATCATCTAAATAGAGCGCGGCTTGAGGTTTCAGGAGCTCACATCTAAACGTCCCCAAATGCTCTTCAATCCTTGCCTGCCAGTCAACAGAGACCAGATTACCGGCCTCATAAATGCCCCGCGCCCGCTTACCACTGCCGCCCCGCACCAACCCCGCATGGCGGCCATGCTCCGGCGTCATCAGCGAGACAATCGCCGAGCCTTCGCCGTGCTTTTTTGCAGATAAAACGATACCAATATCAGACCAATTCATCGGCCGAGTTTATACGGATTTAAAAGCCCCCGCAAAGAGGTCAAATATCGCCAGAGTTACTTAGCCTAATTGCCTAATATAAAATCTGATGCTTTTTCAGCAATCATGAGCGTCGGCGCGTTGGTGTTACCACCTATGACAAACGGCATGATGGAGCAATCGGCGACGCGCAGGCGATCGACGCCCCTCACCTTCAACTCGCCATCGACGACTGAGTTATCATCAGTCCCCATGCGGCAAGAACTGGCGGGATGCTGAGCCGTTGTGCAATTTTCCCGCAGCCAGTCATCAAGCGCCGCATCTGAAGCGACGTCTATACCGGGGCTGACTTCCTTTGCCACCACGTCTTTTAACGGTGATTGCGCATACATGCGGCGGATCAGCTTAACGCCTTCGCGGAGGGTGATCAGGTCATACTCATCCGCCATCAGGTTCCATTGAATTTTCGGTGAGGCCATTGGATTGGCAGAATGCAAACTAACGCGACCTCGACTGCGCGGGTGGAGTTGGGCCACCCGCATAGAATACCGATGCGCTAGCGGGCGTTGAATGCCGGGGATCCAGGGTCGCTGATCCTGCCAGATTGGAATCGCCAATGTTTCAATGTCTGGAACGTCGCTGTGCTCATGCACCCGAAAGAATCCTGCCGATGAGATAGGGAAATCAGCCAGCGGTCCAGTGCCAAAGAGCTGCCACCTAATCGCGGACATCGATAGCCGATCTAAGCGGAGATCATTATTCAAAGATATCGGCTGCGAGAGATCAAAATCCAAAAAAGCATTGGCATGTTCTTGCAGGTTACTGCCAACCTCCGTGCGATCCGCAACCAGATCTATACCGAGCTCGACTAACTCCTCGGCCGGGCCAATACCGGATAGCAATAATAATTGCGGGGAATTGTAGGTGCCGCCTGCGAGTATAACCTCGCTGTTTGCTTGCGCGATCTGGATTTGTCCTCCGCGCTGATATTGCACGCCAATTGCAATATTCTCCTCGACGATGACTTTGTGAGCCCGGGCTTCGGTTAGGACATGCAAGTTTGTGCGCTTGCGCGCTTGGCTCAGGAAAGTACGTGAAGTTGATGAGCGCCGCCCACGTTTAATCGTCATATCTGGAATGGCAAGGCCTTCTGGTTGAGCCCCATTGAAATCTTCGGTAACCGGCAGATCAAGTTTGTGGGCAGCCTCACAAAGCATGTCGTGCATGGGATTGACCACACCTGCCTGAGAAATGCCAAGTGGTCCAGCGCCACCATGAAATTCTGTCTCGCCGCGCCAGTTGCTTTCAGAGCGCTTAAAATAGGGCAAGACATCCTTGTACCCCCAGCCGGTCAGGCCAGACCGTTGCCATTGATCAAAGTCTTTGGGATGGCCGCGGGCATAGATCATCGCATTGACCGATGAGGTTCCGCCCAACACTTTACCGCGCGGCGGTGTAAACACCCGATCATTGCAAGCTGCTTCTGGCTCCGTCGCGATGTCCCATAAGAATTTCGGACTGTTGGAGACCAGTGGCATGGCGAGCGGGATCTGGATGAACGGATGACGATCTTTCTTGCCGGCTTCCAATAACAGCACTTTATGCTTAGGATTTTCACTCAGCCGGTTGGCAAGAACGCAACCCGCCGAGCCTGCGCCGACTATGATATAATCATAAGAATTCATAGCATTAGTTTATAGAGATTTAGCCTGCTATCAACTCTTGATGACGGTCAAAGTTAGGCGGCTCCTTACCTGCCATATTCGGTCTATTTACAAATGTAATTCGATAAAAATGGGGGAAATTATGTCATCAAAACCACGCGCTAAGCTGTCTCATTCGGCAATTTTTTGTAAAGATGTGCCAGAGATGCTCGATTTCTACACCAAGGTCTTAGGACTGATTATCACCGATGAAGGTGTCCACCCAACCAATGGCATTCACTACACGTTTCTATCCAGTGATCCGATCGAGCACCACGAAATTGTTTTGGTGCCGGGCCGCCCGGAAAAGGATGACTTCTCGGTCACTCAGCAGATCTCTTTTTATGTCGATACGCTGGAAGACGTCCAGGTGATTAAAAGCCGGGCTGAGACGGCTCAGGCCACCGAGATTAGACCGCGTTGTCACGGCAATGCCTGGTCAGTTTACTTTCTCGATCCTGAAGGTAATAAAATCGAAGTCTACACGCACACACCGTGGTATGTGCCGCAGCCCTATAGTGATGCACTGGATCTTGATAAACCCAGCGATCAGATACGCCAAGAAACCGAGGCCACGTGCCGCGCCAATACTGGCTTTATGACGGCTGAAGATCGATCGGCTGAGCTTAGAGCACGTATGGCTTAAGCGTTGAAGTACATTTCGGTGTCAGTTAACTATTCGCTGTCATCCTGAACTTGTTCAGGATCCAGAGCTGTTCGAAGAAGACTGGATTCTGACTATGTCAGAATGACGGTGGCGTTTTAATTCTAAGCGTTAAAGTCCAGACCCCAATGGCTGTAGCGCGAGGGATCATCACCCCATTTTTCGCGCACTTTGACGAAGAGGAAGAGATGCACCGGGGTTTCTAGTATCTCAGCGAGGTCTCGGCGGCTTTCGGCGCCGATGGATTTGATCATCTGGCCGCCTTTGCCGAGCACGATAGAGCGCTGGGATTCACGTTCGACATAGATGGTCTGCTCAATCCGCACACTGCCGTCGTCTTTCTCTTCCCAAGTTTCAGTTTCAACTGTCGTCGCGTAAGGCAATTCCTGATGGAGTTTAAGATAGAGCTTCTCACGGGTGATTTCGGCGGCGAGCAGGCGCATCGGCATATCGGAGACTTGATCTTCCGGGAACAGCCAGGGGCCTGCCGGCAGTTTCGATTTCAAATGCGCAACCAAATCATCAACGCCGTCGCCCTTAACCGCTGAGATCATAAAAATCTCATCGAATATACCATACTCGTTAAGCTTTTCAGTCAGCGCCAGGAGATCTTGCTTATCTACCAAATCGACTTTGTTAAGTGCCAAATCCACTTTGCGTTCAGATTGTTTTAATTTATCGATGATGGACTGGGTATCAGGATTAATGCCGCGTTGGCTATCGACCAAAAGAACCACATGATCGGCATCGCCGGCGCCGCCCCAGGCAGCGGCAACCATCGCCCGATCAAGCCGCCGCTTGGGCTTAAAAATACCCGGCGTGTCGATGAAAATCATTTGCGCGTCATCCTCGAGCGCGATGCCAAGGACCCGGGTGCGGGTTGTTTGTACTTTAGGTGAAACAATCGATACCTTGGTGCCGACGACGCGGTTCAGTAGCGTAGATTTACCGACATTCGGGGCGCCCAAAATGGCAATAAAGCCGCAGCTTGTTTCTAATCCGTCATTCATTCGTCAATGCTTCCAATAATTTCTCTGCCGCTTCCTGCTCGGCTTTGCGTTTAGAGGTGCCGGAAGCTTGGGCAGTTGGCCGACCCTCAACGCTTGCCTCGATTACGAAAACCGGCTTGTGAGCGGGTCCTTCTCGGCTGATCTCGTCATAGGCCGGCAGGGCAAGCCCCCGCGCCTGAGCCCATTCCTGCAAGGATGTCTTGGAGTCTTTTGGCGGTTCCGGCGTCTCTTCGATCATGTCACGCCAATGGGTGGTGATAAAGCGCTCCGCCGCTTCAAGGCCACCATCAATATACAAAGCGGCAATGACAGCTTCGCAGCAATCAGACAGCACGCTATCGTTTTCCCGCCCGCCGCTGGCTGCTTCGCCATCGGACATCTCAATAAAATCACCAAGCTCTATAACTTCTGCGACACGGACCAGGGCTTCTTGGCGAACCAGCGCTGTATGACGTTTGGCAATGTCCCCCTCGTCCTCATTGGGAAAACGATCAAGCAGCATCTCAGCGATGATCAGTCCAAATACCCTGTCGCCCAAGAACTCATAGCGCTCGTTGGAGCCTTCTGGACCACCAACTGACAAGCTGGAATGACGCAACGCTAGGCGGAGTGTTTCAGGAGTCGTGAATTTGTGGTCAAGATGCTGAGAAAGCTTGGCGAGATCGTTGCTCATCGCGAACTAGATGATTTCTTGAAAGAAACGTTTGAAACGCATGGCGACCGGCCATTTCCAGATTTCCCAGATACGCGCTCCACCATTTGTCGAGAAAAACAAAACCTCTGCCCGACCAACCAGGTTTTGCTTAGGAATAAAGCCAACTTGTGGGCGCACGCGGCTGTCTTGGGAATTATCTCGATTGTCGCCCATGGCGAAATAATGCTCGGCCGGCACTTCATAGATGCCCGTGTTATCCAGCGGTCCTTTGTCACCCCATTCTTCCAGGATGGTGTGAACTTTACCGCCCGGCAATGTCTCAATATAGCGTACCGTACGCCGGAGATTACCATTACCGTCGGTTTGGATAAAATCATCCGTTCGCTTGCGCTCAACAATGGTATCGTTGATGAACAGACGACCGTTTTTCATCTGAATTTTATCACCCGGCAAGCCGACGATGCGTTTGATGTAATCGGTTTTATTGTCCGATGGCAGTTTGAAGACCGCAACATCGCCGCGTTCAGGCTCATCAAACATCACCCGACCAGGGATTAACGGCAGGCTGAGCGGCAAAGAATGCTTGGAATAACCATAGGAAAATTTAGACACGAACAAATAATCACCGACCAATAAGGTTGGGATCATTGAACCTGACGGGATATTGAACGGTTCAAAGGCTACCGTTCTAACGATCAGCGCAATCAAGACCGCATAAACGATGGTTTTTAGCGTATCAAAAAAGCTATTTGTCTTCTTTTCTTTCATTAATAACGTCGCTTAACCAGTTGTTTTTATTGTCTTTTACTTACGGTAGCATATCTGGCTGGATCAGCCTCGGAAAAAGTGTTCCGTAAAGTTAGTCTTCATATAAAGCATCTATTTGGGATAACAAGCGATCAATTTGATTGGCCCAAGAAAAATTAGCAAGAAAAGCCGCTGCTTTTTCACCTCTCCGACCGGCTTCAGTTTGATCTTGATAGATGTCTTCCATACGTTGGAGAGTTTCTTTGACGCTCGGCTCCCGCCAGCCTTCGACCTCATTGTAAGGTGGATAGGGCTCGACCGGTGTCTGATCCTCGAGCGGATAACAATTGTCTTCAGCAATTAAGTCCAACTGCCCTGTATTGGCCGCAATAACGCAGGGCAATCCCATAGCCATCGCCTCCATGGCAACCAAATTGGTGCCCGGCTCACACCGGTTAGGGAAGACGGCCATATTCGCCGCGGCGATTTGGTCGGGGAAATCCTTATTCGGTAGCATGCCTAAATTCACAAATGAATCTTCTGCCAAGCCGTTTTCCAGCAACCAGGCATCGATCAGCATCTCCTTATCGGCGGAGATTTCAGGTTGACCAGTGGTGAATTTTGACCGGTTGATCGTTGGCATGATGCCAGTCCATTGATTGGCCCAGGCAAAGGTGAGCAAGGCGTCGGGGTGGTTGGCATGGAACTCTTTAAAAGCCGCAATAACCACGTCTTGCGCTTTGCGATATTCCAGCTTACCGCCGGAATAAATGACGAACCGCCCTGGATAAAGCTCATTCCTTGGGCGCGGATGAAAGACCGTGTGATCGATGCCTTGGAAGACATTGGCGACATTGGTCAGCCCTCTACTCTCCAATATCTCTTTATTCCAGCTGGATCCGGTAACGATTAGATCATAGTCGCGGGCTCGGGCCAGTCCTTCTTCCGAGATTTCGGTACTTTCAAAAAAGATCACACCAATGTTTTTATTACCCTGGGCCGGCTGCTCTGCCAAAGACGGTTGAAAATCGTTGCGGAGCGCGTGCAGAACGGGATAGTCGAACTCCAGCACCCCAACCTTTTCGAGTAAGTCTTCGAGATGCGCCTGTTTTTTTAAGACTGGCTTTAGGAGATCAGAAACCTCTGGAGAAACATCGAGTAGATGCGGTGCCAGATAAAGGATTGGATTGCGGCCTTTTTCGAGCAGCTGGCGAATGAGATTTTGGCCATAGACACCCCAGCCTGAAACGCTGCTGGGCCTCCAGCCGATAACAAGGCTTTTTGGAGCCTCAGTCATCTTTAGCCGGAACGGCCGATATGATAACAAAAGCCTCGGCCAAGGGTGGCTCATCTGTGATCGTGATATCTATTTGCGCTTCCATCCCATCCGGCGTGATTTCTTCGAGCCTTTTAAGGGCTCCGCCAGTGAGCTTCATCGTTGGCTTACCAGAAGACAGATTGATAACCCCCATATCCCGCCAAAACACGCCCTTGCGAAAGCCGGTACCGAGTGCTTTTGAGCACGCCTCTTTAGCGGCATAACGTTTGGCATAGCTGGCAGCACGCATCCGCCGTTTATCTGATTTTTTCTGCTCTAAGTCGGTGAAAATACGCTGCACGAAGCGGTCGCCAAAGCGATTAAGCGTTTTTTCGATGCGGGTGATGTCCATAAGGTCATTGCCAATACCGATGATCACAATCGAAATCCTTTAAGCCGAACGCTCGCCGGAAACCTCGGCGCGGGCTTTATCCATCAGCGACCGCATCCGTTTGATCGAACTATCCAGCCCACCAAATATTGCCTCGCCGATCAAAAAATGTCCGATATTGAGCTCTGCCAGCTGCGGGATCTCGGCTATGGGGCCGACGGAATCGAACCCCAGGCCATGTCCGGCATGAATTTCAAGGCCAAGCTCAGCTCCATAAGCTGCCGCCTCTCGAATGCGTTTTAATTCAACCTCACGCGCCCTACCGACCGCATCGCAATAGGCCCCGGTATGAAGTTCAATGACCGGAGCGCCTAGCGAAACGGCGGCATCAAGCTGGCGGGGATCGGCCTCAATGAACAAGGAGACCCTAATACCCTTCTCCCCCATTTCCCGCACGATCGGCGTTAGATGATTATGTCCTCCGGCAGCATCTAGGCCCCCTTCGGTCGTTCGCTCTTCACGTTTTTCCGGCACAATACAGGCGGCATGCGGCAAATGATTGAGTGCGATTTTTAGCATTTCATCCGTCGCCGCCATCTCTAAATTGAGTGGCAATTCAATCTCACCCATTAGACGTTCTATATCACCATCGGTCATATGACGGCGATCTTCTCGGAGATGAGCCGTTATACCGTCCGCTCCGGCTTTGGCGGCCATGTGCGCTGCCCGGAGAGGATCTGGGTGCTCACCGCCCCTAGCATTGCGGATAGTTGCGACGTGATCAATGTTCACACCGAGGCGGAGGAAATTCGTAAATTTGTTGTTGTCATTCATCATTAAACTCGATTGGCGTCTTTTCGTTATTTTCTGTGCCAATTTCCGGTTGCTTGGCCTGAACCCGTTCAACCCTCGATTGGCGGTAAGAATTGATTATGTATTTAACCAAATAATAGAACAAGAACCAGGTTGCAATCGCCGTTGGAATGCTCCCCATGAGCATCGGGCCAAAGATCGGCCACGCTGTTTCGACCAGATAATTTAAATCGAACTTTAGCGCAGCCTCTTGGACATGACCAAAAAGCGCCGCAAAATCCACGTCTTCATCATGCTGCCCTTTGGCGCCGAAGCCCATCCAAACGCCAAGATTGTATATCCACACCCAGATAAATGGGAAAGTCCAGGGATTTCCAATGGCTGTGCCAATCGCCGAAGAAATAATATTCGCCCGCATCAACCAGGCCAGAATGCCGCCCAAGATAAAATGCAGACCAACGAAGGGCGTAAATGAAACAGCCGCCCCACAAGCGAAACCTCCGGCAATCGAATAGACCGAGCCGGGCAGACGGCTGACGCGATGCGCCCAATAATTCCCAGTACGAGACCAGCCCATCCTCGGCCACAAGAAATTGCAGCAGCGCTTAATAAAAGAAGGTTTATCTCTTCGGCGGAACATGATTTTTAACCTCGAACTCTCTCAACAGTATTTATTACCGGAGAAGCACGCAGGGCGGCAATAATATTTCTCAAATGTTTTAAATCATGGACTTCAATATCGACCGAAATATCGAAAAAATCCTGACTTCGGTTGGTTATTTTTAAATTATTTATATTGCCGTCATTTTTGGCAATGACCATTGATAGCTCGCCAAGGCTACCAGGCTCATTAGTGACAACGATCTCAATACGTCCGGCCCGGCGTTCGTTATCTGCATCTTCTTCCCAGGAGACGTCGATCCAACGTTCGGGCGTATCGGCAAATTCCTCTAAAGTCACACAATCGATGGTGTGAATGGTGAGACCGCGCCCTTTGGTGACAATACCGACAATCCGGTCGCCTGGCAGTGCGTGACAACAGCCGGCAAAATGAAGGGCCATGCCGGGGATCAGACCTTTTATGGGGACACTGGTGCTTTGGTCATCAGCTTTCTTCTTTTTACTGCGGCGTCTGAACAGCTGCACAACTTTGCTACTGTGTCTTTCTTCTTTGGTGCCGGGGAATACAGCCTCGATCACATCGCGCCCGTTTATATGGCCAGCGCCCACTTCGCTATACAAATCTTCGGTCGATTCTGCGTTGAAGATCGTCAGTACATCGTCGAAGGCTTTTTCCGCAAACTCATAACCTTCTTTTTGGAACCCACGTTCCAAAATTGATTTCCCTAGAGTGATATATTCTTCGCGCTGCTTCAGCCTGATAAATCGCCGGATACAAGCGCGGGCCTTACCCGTTGTGGCAAAATTTTCCCAAGTTGGCGACGGCGTTTGCGCCGGTGAGGTTATCACCTCAACCTGATCACCATTTTCCAAGACAGTTCTGAGCGGCATCGGACGGCCATTGATCTTGGTGCCAACACAGGTGTCGCCAATCTCCGAGTGAACGGCATAGGCAAAATCAATCGCCG
>Ga0233430_1002605_pt1 | contig 20270 bp, 17 predicted proteins | sample SI_118_April2016_2_FD_179883 | JGI IMG/M metagenome (GOLD analysis project Ga0233430, IMG submission 179883) | Seawater microbial communities from Saanich Inlet, British Columbia, Canada - SI_118_April2016_150_MG | ecosystem: Environmental > Aquatic > Marine > Inlet | place: Canada: British... | reverse complement strand
CGCGTATGGTATGATGGATGGCGGTAATGGGTTCACCTCATGGTCGCTGGTTTTCGAGAAATCAAGCTTACCATGTTTGAGCCCATTGCCCCTTTATCTACCCAATCAGTTAGCGGAAACTAAAGTTTTAGGTATCCTTATTATTCAGGCAGTTTTTGGTGCAGTGAAAACTTTCCCCATCCTACCACTTTTTATAAAGTCTTGCCTTGCATCATTATAGCGATTAGGCAAAACATCTGCACACTCTTCAGTCTTTCTCCAGATTTTCTCCAGATTTGTTTTTTATAATTGATGCATGTCATTCTCACGAAGAACATCGGGACGATTGACTTGTCTTCAGGGATTCTTCCTCGCTTCGCTCGTCAGAATGACAGATTTGTACACTGACCCACTAATTTTCGGATAGAGACCAAATCGGATTTATCTCAACACGAGTTTAGCAAGGATATCAAGTCAGTTTAGGCTCTGTGTACCAACAGAGTCAGAGTTGGATATAATGGTGCTACCCATGGAACGCATTCTGGTTGTTGATGACGATAAAGATATTTTACGTCTGGTGCGCTCGTACCTGGAAAAAGCCGGGTACGCTGTATTCAGCGCGCAGAATGGCGAAAACGCGCTGCACATCTTGCGCCGCGAAAAACCAGATTTGCTAGTACTCGACCTGATGCTTCCCGACCGGGATGGCTGGGATATTACGCGCATCATTCGAGGCGATGCGCATCTTTCCGGGCTGCCCATTATTATGCTCACGGCGCGCGTTGAAGACAGCGATAAAATTGTCGGGCTGGAAATTGGGGCCGATGACTATATCACCAAGCCATTCAATCCGCGCGAAGTGGTAGCCCGCGTGCGCGCCCTGTTGCGGCGCAGCTCTCTGGAGCGCGGCACAACCGCACCCCAGTTATTGCAAGTTGGCGCGCTGAGCCTCGATACCGGCAGGCGGCAACTCAAAAGCAGCGACGGCCTGATTGATCTTACTCCTTCTGAATTTGAGCTGCTACGCGTTTTAATGGAACATCCCGGTTATGTTTTCACCCGCGATGAGTTAATGGACAAGGCTCTGGGTTATGGCTTCGAAGGTATGGGGCGCGCCCTGGATAGTCATATCAAAAATTTGCGCCGTAAAATTGAACCCGATCCGGCAACCCCTACCTTCATCCAAACGGTGTACGGCGTGGGCTACCGGCTGGAAGAGAATTTCAAATGAACCGTCTATGGATTCGAATCAGCCTGACCTTTGTGGGAATCGTCATTTTTTTGATTATGATTCCGATGATGATCGGGATCGCCACGCGTAATTTCGGGATGCCTGGCGGCCCCGGGGGGATGCATACCTTCAATAACGATTCTGACGAGCGCCTTGTTTACCACCCCGAATCCTTTGTGCGAATCGCCGGGCGAGATTTCGCTCCAGAGTTCTTAAAATTTTTTGCTGCGATAACCGCCCTCGGTGTAACCATCGGGGTGCTCAGCACGCGCGGTCTGACAGCGCCACTCAATAAACTTGCCGATGCTGCCAAAGCCATTGGCGAAAAAGACCTCAGTCGGCGCGTAGAAGTACGCGGCTCCGACGAGATCAAAACTGTAGCGCTGGCCTTTAACGAAATGGCCAACCAACTCGAACAGGCCGAAACCTTGCGCAGTAATCTGCTCAACGATGTAGCCCACGAACTGCGCACTCCCATTTCCGTCATCCAGGGAAACCTGCGTGCCATCCTCGATGATGTTTACGAACTTGATAAAGTCGAAATCGCCCGTCTCTACGACCAGACCCGACATCTGGCGCGCCTGGTGGATGATCTGCGCGAATTGGCTCAAGCCGAGGCCCGGGAGTTGTCGCTAAATATCTCAGAGGTGGATACTCTCCCCTGGGTGCAGGAGATTGCCGCCGTCTTCCGCCCGATTACAGATGCAAAAAATATCCGGTTACATGTTGAAATTCTTGAGCCATCGTCTCCGATTTCCGCCGATCAGGCCCGCCTGACCCAAGTGTTGCATAATTTATTAAACAATGCTATCCAACACACCCCAGAAGGCGGAACGATCACTGTGCAGGTTGAGCAACGCCCGAAACATTTTTTCTTGCGTGTCAACGATACCGGTGAAGGCATCCCGCAAGAACACCTGCCCCACATCTTTAACCGCTTCTACCGCGCCGACCCTGCCCGTACCCGCGAAACCGGCGGCACAGGTTTGGGGCTGGCAATCAGCCGCGCCATCGTGGAAGCCCACAACGGGGAGCTTAACGTCAGTAGCGAGGGCGTTGGTAAAGGCAGCGAGTTTGTCATTCAATTGCCCAGCCACACATAGTAGAAATACAGCCTAAATATCCGAAGGAAAATACGCAATGAAGAAATTGCCCTATTTACTGGTATTGATTTTAATCTTTGGCGGCTGTTCGAGTCCACAGCCAATGATGACAGCCGTTGAGAATCAGCAGCCCGATTCTGCCACCATCGAAGTCGAACCAACCCCCACCCCTGAATCTGAACCCACTGCGACAATCACGTCGGCATCCAGCGAAGTGCTTGATCTGACGCAGCTTTGGTCGTATGGCCTGACAAGTATCCGCACAGGCGAACCTTTGATCAAAGAAGGCGGGGAACATCTACTGGACGCAAGCCTGATTTCTTATGGCTATAATCTGGTTGTCGACGAAAACGAGAATGTACTTATGCCACGAGGCACGCCACTTCAGGGCGGGGAACAACTCATCCGAACGGATGACTATCAGACAGAGAACAATATGCGCGAGGTTGCTCGCATCTTTACGATTATGGCGCCAATTCGAGATACGATCCTATACCATTTCGAAGATACCACCCGTGCGGAATGGCTAGAAATAACCGCCGTATTAACACTCAACAACCTCAAAACCGAAGATGCCGCCGAAATTAATGGGCGCAGTATTCTGTCAACCGGGCAGGTATACGATTATATTGCCAGCGGAGAAGCTGAAAGCAGCCCAGTGATGCGCTATTTGGAGGAAGTAGAATTAGAATTAAAATGTCTGGCGTTTCAGGATTTTGACTTTACAAATCCCGAAGGCAGCAATCATTGTGAGGAGCACGCTATAGAGGTTGGCACGGGGATTGAATTTCCATAAGCGAAACCTGTTTTCGTGCAATCGGTCACGCTCAATTTTCAGCGGATCAGTGCGAGTTGGGTTTCTCAACATAAGTGCGCAAAAACGTAGTTTCTGAAGCAGCCTGGATAGTGAACTTACCTAAGACGGCAGGGAGCAAAACAAATTGGATGGCCTGGAATTCGATTGCGTTGATGGTTGCGCGGCCTGCAATCAGGCCCCATATTTCCATAGTTTCACCCGTGCATTCGCCCTCATACGTTGATCCGGGCTGCATTTCGATGCGCTCGATGGTAAAGTGTTTATTGCGGCACAGCTCAAGGCGGCGTATCCCTTGCTTTGTGGCAATCAACTTTGGGGGGCGTAAGCCAGGCTCCACTTGATTAAAGTTGATCACATCCATCGCCTTATCCACATGCAGGGGGCGCGGTTTGCCATCCACTCCCAGACGATTCCAGTCGAATACCCGGTAAGTTATATTGGAGTTTCGCTGGATTTCGGCAATCAGCACGCCATCCATAATCGCGTGCAATGTTCCGGCGGGGACACAAATATGGTCGCCCGCTTGCACGCTCAACCGGTGGAGATAATTTTCTACCTGGCCCGTTTGAATAGCTCGGCGAAAAATCTCAGGGGTCGTTCCGTTTTTTACGCCCAGAATTAGTTCAGCCCCAGGTTCGGCGTGGAGAACAACCCACATCTCCGTTTTGCCCATTTCACCACCCTCATAGGTCTGTGCATAAGCATCATCGGGGTGTACCTGTACAGAGAGGGGTCGATTGGCATCAAGTAGTTTCACCAATAAAGGGAATTTATGATTGTCTAAAGCCCAGGCGCTATTTGACCCGATCAGATCTGTGCCCAATTCAGCCAGAAGGTCTGTGATCGGTTTTCCGGCTAACGAACCGTTGGCGACAACGGTGATACCATCTTGATGCCCGGCGATCTCCCAGCTTTCGGCGATTACACCTTCGAAAGGCAATTCGCGCCCCCATTTTTCAAGATTGCGCCCTCCCCAGATATAGTCTTTGAGTACAGGTATAAATGTGAGGGGATAGAGAGTCTGTTTTCTCATAGCGTCTTCCAGATTTCACACAGCGGCAGTAAGTTTACCACGGGCTTCGCCTATCTGGCCGCTAAAGGCCATAACTTTTGCGCGTCCAGAATCACGGTTCCAGTTTCCTGATTTTTGATCATTCGCCCCTCAACGACAACCAGCTGATCCGTAGAAAGCATCCTGCGATGATGGCTGTAAAAAGGCACTGTCATGCGGACAGGTAAGACCCCATCTAAATCGAGTAATTCGATCATATAGTAATTCTCCCCGTTGAGGTTGTGAAAACGATGAGACGTTTGACGAACCCCGGCGACAGCAATTTGCTCTTCGAGCCTGTTCGCAGCTTCCAAAGTGGACAGAGTATCCAGTTTTTGGAGTTGTGCAGAAACCAGTTCAAGGGGGTGCGCATCGACGCTGGTTCCGAGGATGGTTTTCTGCGCGTCCATGCGCGTGGGCAAATCCCAATCCTCTGCATCCCCATGCTCGCCAAGCTCGAACAGCGGTGGTTGAGCGTAGCGCCAGCCACCGGTCTGGACTTTCGCCAATAAATCCGGGATCGTACCCAGGCTGCTCAACGCGCCAATTCGAATCAGGTTTTCGACTTCCGGGAGGCGAGGATCCACACGCGTTAAAAAATCTTCCAGCGAGCGAAAAGGGCGTTCTGTCAGAATGCGTTGTTGAGTACGCCGGGATAAACCGCTCACCTGGGCAAGACCCATATACAATATGGGCATTCCTTTGGGATAGACTACAGTGAATTGGTATTGAGAATGATGAATATGTGGCCCACGCAAAGTCAGCCCCAGACGCCGGGCTTCATTCAGGTAAACCGGTTGCCGGTAATACCCTCCCCAACCCGCCAGCACAGCCGCCATGAATTCCGCCGGATAATGCGCTTTGCACCAAACGGATCGCCAGGCAACCTGCGCATACGAAGCCGCATGGGCTTTGGGGAAACCATAGCCTGCAAAGGCTGCCATCATATCCCAAATTCGCCCCGCAATTGCCGAAGGAACGGCGCTCTTCTCCAATGCTCCGGCAATAAAGCGCTGCTTGAGGGTCTTCATACGTTCGCCAGGGTCAAAATGACTCATCGCCCGGCGCAGCAAATCGGCATCGGCCAGGCTCAATCCGGCCAGTTCGCTGGCAATCCGCAGCACCTGCTCCTGATACAAGATTACGCCATGGGTACTTTTTAATAATGGCACCAAGGCCGGATGGATATGTTCAATGCGGGCGTTTCCTAAATGGCGTTGAACGAAGGCATCTTTAAGCCCGCCGGTTAGCGGGCCAGGCCGGTAGAGCGCCAGAGCAACCATAATATCGTCCAGAGAGTGAGCATCAATTTCTTTCAGCGTCGCTCGCATACCGGGGCTTTCAATAGCAAAACAGCCGATGGTTTGCGCTGAACGCACCCATTCAATTGTTTTAGGGTCATCCTCGGGGATGGCATCCAGCACATCCAGGCCGCTCTCAAATTCACGCCGTCGCCAGGATTGAATGCGATCGGCAACATTCCCCAAGACCGTTAAACCGCGTGTACCTAAAAGATCGATCTTAACCAACCCCATCCGTTCAATCGATTCCAGATTAAACTGTGTAATCAGCATTCCCTTGCTCGCCAAGTGCGTTGGAACCAGATCGGTGATCGGCCCTGGGGTGATCACTATACCTCCAGGATGCACGGATAGGTGCCGCGGGAATTTAAGTAAAGCTTGCGCGTCCTGAAAAATGGCTTTATAACGCTGATTTGGGAAACGCGCTTGCAGTGCCTGGTAGGGATCACCCGCTGGATGAGCGTTGCGCCGGGAGGGTGGACCCCAGCCCCGCGTAGGCAAATCTGCAACCAGGGTTTTGATTTCCTTTGGTGAGAGGCCATGTACTTTAGCAACTTCTCGCAATGCCGAACGGCGGCGAAAGCGGTTGATCGTTGCCACCATCGCAACCCGGTCTTCGCCGTATTGTTCATATACATGCCGAATGACAGCATCCCGGCGAAGTGAGCATAAATCGGTATCAATATCGGGTGGCGAGGAACGCGCCGGGTTGAGAAACCGCTCGAAATACAGATTCAAGGCCAGTGGGTCGGGCGACGTGATCCCCAAACAGTGCGCCACAAGAGATGAAGCGGCGGATCCGCGCGACGAGATGGGGACATTTGTGCGGCGAGCAAATTCCAGAATTTCTTGCACAATGATGAATAGAGGGGCGTAATCTCTTTCATCAATAATCGTTAGTTCATAATCCAGCCGGGATTGAATTTCGGGAGTGATCTCACCATAACGCTGTTTGGCACCTTTCTCAGCCAATTTCCGCAATCGATCCACGGCAGTTTCCCCAGAGGCAAGCGGGATCTCCGGGTAATGAGGCACGCCCAGAGGAAGTTCCAGGTTACAGCGGGCGGCAATTTTTTGCGTATTGGCAAGCGCGGCGGGATAATCAGCAAAACGCTCGATCATCTCCTGCCGAGATGCGAAATGCGAGCCTGGGGGCGCGGGAGCATCCAGCGGAATATCTCCCAATTCAGTATTCAGGCGCATTGCCGTCAGCGTGCGCTGAAGGCTGGCCTGCTCGGGATTAAGATAATGAACATTATTCGTGGCGACAACCGGCAGTTTGAGATGTTCTGCAATCGCCGTCAAGCTGTGCAGATCGCGTCTATCGGCAGGGCGCTGCGATTGGAGTTCGACATACAGGGATTGGGGGAAAATATTTTGCAGTTCACCGAAAAAAGTAAGGGCGAATTCGGTCTGGTCTTTGTCAATCAGATGCTGCCCCAGGCCACGCTTTCCCCCACTCAAGCAAATCAGGCCAGCGGTATTTTCAGCAAATCGTGCAAAGTTGATGCCGTTGTTTGGATCACGATGATGCGCAGACTGAACAATGCTGCTCAAGCGGCACAAGTTAGTCCAGCCGGTTTGATCCATCGCCAATAAAATCAAGTTGCCCTGACCCAAATTGTGATTGACGACTAACTCAATACCCAGAATTGGTTTTATACCCGCTTGCTGGCAAGCATCATAGAATTCTATCGCGCCAGTCAGACCGTGATGATCGGTGAGCGCCAGTGCTTGCATGCCCTGCCGAACAGCCGCTTGCACCAGTTGCGCCGGTGAAGGAATTCCATCCAGAAATGAGTAATAGGAATGGGTGTGTAAGTGAGTGAACATCACACGTTGATTATAGCGCACGTCCGGTTGACGTTTTCGTTTCTGCTATGCAACAATCAAGCGCAGTTGTTCTACGATTGCATTTGGAGAGAACATACGAATATTCTCTTCGATCTTTTCCAGTTGGGTTTGCACGGTGTCGGCGGGAACGCCCGAAGGGGCATACGCTACATAGAGGACATGCGTTGTCGCGGCTGAAATCGCAGAGCGATTATCCTGCCCATAGATTATGGAACAACTCACCCCGCTCGCATCGCGCATCAGCATATCGCCCGCGCGGATGGACTTCATTTCGCCACTCATCTGCGTAATCTGATCACCTTCGTGCGAGACATCCATCCAAAGCGGCGTTTGTAATTTATCCACATCATGCCCAGCGGTCAGGACGAAAGTTTCCACCTCGGCGATAAAATTCGAATCAACCAGCGGTGATATATTGGGCAATTTTTTCCCTATAAGCGCAATCGATTCAACTTGTAGCAGCACATGATAGGTTTTCTTGAAACCCTGATAGTATTGTTTATACGCCGCTATCACGGGCAACGACAAGAAATCCTGTCGCGAAAATCCTCTGTAATCAGCTCTGATTTGCGCTTCTATTTGTCTTTTGCGCTCATTGAGCGGGGGCGATGCCTTTTCATTCGCCACGCCTGAAAGTTCCAGCAAACCGATCGCGGCCCCGGCGTGAACGGTGCGCCATGCTTCTGTAGCCTGAATAATCAACATAAGCTATTTTCTACTCCTGAAGATAAATATCCGATTGGTAACTGCTCAGGCTAACGCCTTCGCAGAGAGAATTCCGAAAAAAGGGGTGTGCATGGGGTGCTTCGCACTCCATGCACACCCCTTTTTTCGGCCTCTTTCAGATCGAGGCTGAGTAGATACTCCGATTGGAGGGTCAGCGCTCCCATGCGAATTTGATTTCCCTCAAAAAAGCGCGCGCCAAAATCATATGACCGACCAGATTGGGATGCACATGATCCATTGCCAGTTGCATGGGATCCATCGATTGTAGTGCAACATCAAAAGCAGCCTGGGTATCTGCCAGCAACGCCTGATGACGCGCCGCAACTTCTTTTGCCGCGGCCCCAAATCGATCCATCATCACCCGCATTGGTTCCTGGTGGTCGAGATCCAGAAAGTAAGGTGTCATCACGATCAGGCCGCGCAGGCGAGAACGTGTCTGTAGAACAAGTTGATCGAGAGTTTGTGCGTACTCAGCCAGCGAGATATTCTGCCCCGACCAAAAGGTCTGGCTGAGATGCTGCCAGACATCATTAATCCCGATTTTAATGACCAACCAATCGGGTTGCAGATCAAGCACATCGGTTTGCCAACGCGCTTTCAGGTCGCGGATCGTATTGCCAGAAATGCCCATATTGATGGTGTGAATGGCGTAGTCCGGATACACGGCGGTGAGGGCGGCATCCACCAGGCTGACAAAGCCGTCACCAAGCGCCTGGTCAAACGCGCCTTCGCCAACGGGAAATCTTCGCCCGCAATCGGTAATTGAATCGCCAATAAATAATAGTCGGCTGTGTGGTTGTAATTTCATCATCGTTATACTCACAGATAAAAAAGTATCAAGGTGATCTTACCACTAAAAGCGGCCTCGCTCGCTGAATGGTTTTCCTTGGAAATCTATCTTCCGTTATAATTCACCTATCTCTTTCACAAGTTTCAGATATAAACCTTTCTATGCTAATTCCTCAAGTCATCCGAACAAAGATAACGCCTCCCACCCCATCGGTGCGCGATCTCTATCGTCAGCGAGTGGCACTCGCGTTGGATGAAGCTATTCACTATCGCCTGACATTACTCCATGCCAGCGCCGGGTACGGGAAAAGCACAGCTCTCACATCTTTGGCCCAGGGCGATAGGCCAATCATCTGGTATCAAATCACCGAAGACGACAACGATTTATTTGTCTTTCTACTCCATCTACTCCATGCCACCCAATTAGCTTTACCACATATCGACAACCTCCCCATCCCGCTCATCGAAGGCTGGGATAATATCCAGGACCCGCTACCGATCGTAGAAATCATCCACCAATATCTGAATGCGCTCAGCAGCAGCCTTACCGAACCGACGATTCTGGTATTAGACGATATTCATCTCGTAGCCGATATCCCGGAAATCGCCCATGCGCTAGATCGGCTAATCGGCCTGGCGCCCTCCGATTTGAGAGTATTGCTTTCGTCGCGCCTGCCGGTACAACTCCCCAACTTATCGCGCTGGCAGGTGCGCGGCGATGTACTCTCAATCGATCACAATACGCTAAAATTCAATCGGGAAGAAATTTCCGTCTTGTTCGCACAGCAATATGAATATCAGCTGACAGAATCTGAAGTTGATAGTCTGACACAACTGACCGAAGGATGGGCGATTGCCCTGCAACTGGCCTGGCAAAGCTTGCGCAGTGGCGCGGTGGCTTCTATTGATGAAGTGATGAACCGCGGCGGAAAATCGCTTGGCAGCCTTTTTGAAGTACTCACCCAGGAAGTCATGCAGCGGCAACCCGAAGATATTCAGGAATTCTTGCGCATATCTGCAACTCTGCGCGTGATGACCCCCAACGCCTGCGATGCGTTGCGCGATGCTTCAGATAGCGAGGCGCTTCTGGATTACCTGCGGCGGCAAGAACTATTTATCGTCGATCTTGGCGAAGAGGGTCTGCGCTTCCATCATATCTTCCATCGCTACCTACGCGGACAAACGGATGTAAAGCAACGCCAGGTTTGGCATCAACGCGCGGCGCACTACTGCCAAAAACATACTGACTTCGACACAGCCATTTATCATCTATTTCTTGCCAAAGATGAGAACCAGGCTGCAAATCTACTCAACTCATTTGGCGCTCGTTTATTAGCCACGGGACGCCTCGATACCCTGGCTGCCTATCTCGACAATCTGTCTCCAGAAACCCTCCACCAACATCCTGCTTTGCTTTCCTACCTTGGCGATCTGGCACGTTTGCACAGCCGCTTCCAAGAGGCGCTTGGATGGTATCAACAAGCTGAAACCCTCTGCATGGAACGCGGCCTCACAGATGGCCTCGGCAGATCGCTGCGCGGTCAGGCACGCGTTTATTTAGATACGGTCAGCCCCAGCCGCGCCGAAGAACTCTTGCAACAAGCGCTGAGAATCAGCGATGGTACCGCGGACCGCGAGTCACAGGCTCGGCTATATCAATTGCTCGCCGAGAATAAGCTCAACGCAGGAAAAGTTGAGGATGCAGAAAAATTGCACCAGCAAGCAGAAGCGCTCGTGCGAGAAGGCCCAGCCGATTCACAATTACGCATCCGGGTTCTTTTGCGCACCGGTCGCCTCGCTGAAGCCAAAAAACAATTAGAAAAGCTGGCTGAATCGGAGCAACAAGACCCTGTTCATACGCCCCGCGCCCATCGCGAAACCCAACTCCTGCTATCCATTATTTATGCCATGCAAGGGGATGCCCAAAAGGCTTATCGATCTGCCCTTGAGGGCATTCAGCGCGGCGAAGAGTTTAATTCTCCCTTTGTAACCGCAGTCGGGCATATGCGCTTAGGCCATGCTTTAATGCTGCTCTCTGAAACCAAGGAATATGCACAATCCAGAGAGCAATTCGAAAAAGCCATTGAAATTAGCCGAACCTTAGCCATCCCACGTTTACGAGTGGAAGCTTACTGGGGGCTTTGCCGGACGTATGGGTATCAGGATAATTTAATCGAGGCGAGGAAGGTCGCCCAAGAAGGCATTGAACTCGCCAATCTAGCCGGGGATGAGTGGAATGCCTCCCTGGCGCGGTTGACGATGGGCGCCAATCTAACCCTCGCCGAACTATACGAAGAAGCCGCAGATTGGTTGGGGCAGGCCGTGCGCGGTTTCCGCGAGTGCAGCGACCCATTTGGAACCAACGCCGCCCGATTATGGTTATGTTTGGGTTGGTATCGTCAAAATGATATGGAACGCCTCTCGCAAACCCTGCCCGATTTACTGGCAACCTGCCGCCAACACACGTATGATTATCTCTTTACGCGCCCAACCCTGCTTGGCCTGCCCAATGAACGATTAGCAGTACCATTGCTCATTTTGGCACGCGAGCATGGTTGGGAGGGTACATATCCCAAAAATTTACTCAGCGCCCTGGGGTTAGGCGAGATCAAAAGTCATCCTGGCTACCAACTAAGAGTACACACACTGGGGGCATTTCAAGCCTGGCGCGGAGAGCAGGAAATTCCGCACAACGGTTGGCGGCGCGAAAAAACGCGCCAACTCTTCCAGATTTTGCTCACGTACCGCCAGAATCCCCTAAACCGCGATCAGCTATGCGAATATCTCTGGCCGGGGATGGATCCAGAAACATCCCAACGCAACTTCAAGGTTGCGCTCAACACCTTATACAATGTTCTCGAACCCCACAGAAAACCGGGGAGTGAATCAACCTATATCGTGCGCGAGGGCACATCGTATACTTTGCGCCCAGAAGCTGATCTATGGTTAGATGCTGCTCAATTTGTGCAAAAAATCCACCAGGCTGAAAAAAATCTATCTCAAAATCCCCAACAGGCCATGACGCTAATGACAGTTGCGCTTGGACTTTACCAGGGCGAATATTTGCCGAATGCTCGCTATGAAACCTGGGCCGCGGCAGAGAGAGAACAGCTATCGGTTTTATATCTACGAACAGCCGATCAGTACTGCGAGTTAAGTCTCAAAGAAAATAAGCTTGAGGAAACCATCGAGTTATGCCAACAGATTTTGAGTTACGATAACTGCTGGGAACGCGCCTACCGCTATTTGATGCTAGCCTACGATAAACTTGGCGATCACGGCCAGGTCGCCCGCACCTATCAACGCTGCCTGGATACCCTGAACAACGAACTCGATGTTCGCCCCGCCCCAGAAACGGAGGAACTCTACCGCCGTCTGACCGGTAACGAATAATCACATCGTGCTGACCTCGTTGACCCTTTGCGATCTTGCTTGGCAAAGGGTTTTTCATTATCAATTTGTAACTACTGCGTTACGCTGCTTTGTTATCTTGAATACAAGTTACTCACGATACCATCTCAATCGCAAAACCTAGAACCATTCTGTGAGCAAACCCTATGGAAGATGCACCGAAAACCAATATTGTTTCATTCATTCTTCGCTTCGTTCAAGAGCAACCTGAGGCAGATGCAGAACCCCTCACCTATCGGGGAGCGATCCGCCATATACAGAGCGACGAAGAGCTTGTATTTAAATGTTGGGATGAAGCCGAAGATTTCATCCAACAATACGTTCCCATCAATCAAATAGATTACTTTTAAGGAGATAAGTATGCGCCTAAAAAACAAAGTATGTCTGATCACCGGAGGGGCTGCCGGAATTGGCAAAGCGACTGCCAAGCGTTTTGCTGAAGAAGGGGCAAAAGTTATCATTGCAGATCTCGTAAAGGATGCCGGTCGAAAAACGGCGGCTGAACTCGGGGCGGATTTCTACAAAGTGGATGTGGCCGACCGGCAGGATGTGCAAAAATGGGTGGATGCTGTCGCCGAGAAGTATGGCCGCATCGATGTCATCATCAACAATGCCGGCGTGTTGCGCGATGGCCTGTTCGTCAAGGTCAAGGACGGCGAACTCATCAGCCAGATGCCCGAAGTCAATTTTGACTTGGTGATTGATGTCAATCTTAAGGGCGTCTTCAATTGCGCCCAGGCCGTAGCGCCCTACATGATTAGGCAAGGCGGCGGGGCAATCCTCAACACCACCTCCATCGTCGGGTTGGATGGTAACTTTGGCCAGACCAACTACGTGGCATCCAAAGCCGGGGTGATCGGCATGACCAAAGTTTGGGCGCGTGAATTAGGCCGCCATCAAATCCGCGTCAACGCCGTCGCGCCGGGCTTCACGCTCACCGAAATGGTCAAGCAAATGCCCGAAAAAGTGCTCGACGGCATGATCGCCAAAACCCCCATGCGGCGCATGGGCGAACCCGTCGATATCGCCAACGCCTTCCTCTTCCTGGCATCCGATGAAGCTGCCTTTATCTCTGGCGTCACCCTGCGCGTGGATGGCGGCATTGTTGTCGGAACCTAAAACCTGGATTAGACACGAGGAGTTTGCGAAACCCCTCGTGTCTAAATAATTACTATGACTCGATACGCACAAATTCTCTCCACGGGCAGCTATGTGCCCGAACGCATTGTCACCAATGCCGAAATTGACCAGATGCTCGGCGAGTCGACCAGTCAATGGCTGCTTGATAATGTCGGCATCGTTGAACGCCGCTGGATGTCCCCAGAGCAAACCACCTCGGATTTAATCGTCGAGGCCAGCCGCAAAGCCCTGCAAAAAGTAGGCGTTTCCCCCGCAGAAATCGACCTGATTATTGTCTCCACCGACACCCCCGATTATCTCTCTCCCAGCACATCAATTGTCGTGCAGCACAAACTTGGCGCCGAAAATGCCGGCTGCTACGATGTCAATAGCGCCTGCGCCGGATGGGTGACAGCCCTCGATCAGGGGGCGCGCTATCTCGCCACGGAGGAGAGTTTCCGCTATGTGCTGGTGGCCGGGGGCTACGGGATGAGCCGCTATATCAATCAGTCGGATAAAAAGACCGCCAATCTCTTTGCGGATGGGGCTGGGGCGACCCTGCTGGGGGTTGGTGACTCTCCCGGGTTTCTGGCAAGCAACCTGCTCGCCAAGGGCGAATATCACGACGCTTTGGGCATCTACTGTGGGGGCGCCTCCCATCCCGCCACCGCGGAGAATATCGCCGAGCATGGAAAACCCGTCGTCGAATTCGTCAAAAAATTCCCCAAGACCTTCAACACCGAATATTGGCCAAAGTTGATGCAAGGCGCGCTCGATAAAGTTGGTCTCTCCTTCGATGATATCGATCTTTATTTGTTTACACAGCTCAATTTGCGCACCATCGAATATATGATCGATTTGCTCGGCCAGCCCATCGAAAAAACGCACTGGGTGATGCACAAATGGGGCTATACCGGCTCGCCGTGCGTAATTATGGCGCTGGATGATGCCATCGAGCAAGGGCGCGGCCCGAAACCCGGTGAGAAGATTCTCTTCTGCGCCAGCGGCGGCGGGATCAGTATGGCGGCATCGGTATGGCAATGGACGACAGGATAAGCTATGGCTGAAAATGACAAACTCACCCCTACTCGCAGCGGATTCGTCGAAGTGGAAAACGGCACACGCCAGATTTACTGGGAGTATTTTGGCAACGGCGACAAGGAAGTTGTCGTCTTTCTCAACGGTTTGGCGATGCTCACCAAATCGTGGTATCGTACCGTGCCTTTCTTACACCCGGAATATGATATTTTGCTCTATGATTATTTTGGGCAAGGGCAATCTTCGCAGGAAGATGAACCCTATTTCATCTCAAAATTTGCCGACTATCTCATCGATGTGATGGATGCCGCCGGGGTCGATAAAATCCACCCCATCGGAGTCTCGTATGGCGGCTTCATCGGGGCCGAGTTGGGCCGCCTGCACCAGGATCGCCTGCACACGCTGATTCTCTCCGGCATTTTGCTCACCCGCGAGACGCTCTTCCAGATGTATCAGGATATATCGCTGCGCTTCTACCATTCCACAGACGAAGTCTTCGATATTTACACGCAATATCTGTACGAAAAAACTTTTGGCGAAAATATCTCGCGCAAAATTTACGGAGCTGCGATGGATGCCGGACGCTATAAATTTTACGACCGCTATAAAGACAAAAAATATTGTCTGGTGCGCCTGACCGAGGCCCAGAACCCTTATTTTGAGAATATCAATGCCAACCCGAATGCCTACCGCAACGTGCAAACCCCCACGCTGATTCTCACCGGCGAGCAAGACCGCGCCATCCCGCCCTGGCAGCAGACTAAAATGGTCGATATTCTGCCCAACAGCCGCCAGATTATGATCCCGGATTGCGGCCACATGACCTATATGGAACGCCCGGATATTTTCTGGCCGGTGGTGAAGGCGTTTTTACAGGCGAAGTCGATAAAGGTTGAAGTAGGAAGTGGGAAGTAGAAAGTGAGATGTGATAGGTGAGCGAAAAAGTTCTGAATTACCGAAAATTGAAAGTCTGGCAAAAGGGAATTGAGCTTGTCAAAAATGTGTATTTGGTGGCAAGTGCTTTTCCAAAGCATGAGCTATATGGCCTGACAAGTCAGATTCAACGGTCTGCCGTTTCTGTTCCATCGAATATCGCAGAAGGCCAAACGCGAAATTCAACCCCCGATTTTCGACGTTTTCTTTTCATCGCTCAAGCTTCCCTTTCCGAAGTAGACACTCAAATTGTGATTGCTCAAGAATTAGGCTATTTGGAAAAAGAAGATGGCGCGGAAATTGAAACTCAAATTCTCGAACTCAGGCGTATGATTTATGCGCTCATTAACAGTTTACCGAAATAAAGTGAGAAGTTGCTTTCCACTTCCTACTTCATACTTCCCACCAATCGGAGGTTCCCATGTATATCGGCGATTATCTTGGACGACGAGAAATTTATTCCCCGGACACGCTGGCGATTATTGATGCTGGCAAAGCCCCCGAACTGCGGCTGACCTTCAAACAATGGAACCGGCGCGTTAACCGGCTGGCAAACTGGCTGAGCGCCACCGCAAAAGTTGGCTTTCGCGATCGGGTAGCCATTCTGGCGCGCGATGGCATTGAACATCTCGATTCGTTCTATGCCTGCGGCAAGCTTGGGGCTATCCACACGGCGCTCAACTGGCGTTTGCATTGGCGCGAAATTGTTGCCCTGATCGAAGATACGCAGCCCAAAGTGCTGATCTACTCCGATGATTTCATCGACAGTGTGCGCGAAATCGAAAAAGCCATCCACGCCACCGGCTATCGTATCCCCTGCTATCTGCACATCGAAGGCCAGGGCATCGCCAACAGCCTGCATTTTGAGAGCACCCTGCAAAGCGCGCCCGATACCCCGGTGAGCAACGACCGCGTCACCAAAGAAGATATTGCCTGCCTGCTCTTTACTGGCGGCACCACCGGCCTGCCCAAAGGCGCGCAGATCAGCCATCGCCAGGTCGCCTGGAACGTACTCAACACCGTCATCCACGATCTGGCACACGACGACACCTATCTGTGTGTCTTCCCGCTCTTTCACGCCGGGGGGCTGTTTGCCTACGTCTCTTCGCAGATCGTCTTTGGCAATACCACTATTTTGACGCGCATCTTCGACCCCGAACAGGTGCTGAATCTGATCGAGCGCGAGCAAGTCACCGTTTTTGCGGGCGTGCCGACCATGTATCAAGGGCTGACTCAGGCGCCCAACTGGGATTCTGCCGATATGAGCAGTTTGCGATTCTGCACCAGCGGCGGCGCGCCGTTACCTGTACCCCTGGTGGAGCAATACACCCGCGAGAAAGGTATCCGCTTCAAGCAAGGCTTTGGCATGACGGAATTCGGCCCGGGGTTGTTTGCCCTACCCCCGGAGGATGCTATTCGAAAGGCGGGTAGCATTGGCCGCCCGAATTATTTCGTGGATGTGCGCATCGTCGATGAACACAATCAACCCCTGGGGCCAAACCAACCCGGAGAGTTGATTCTGCGCGGGCCTTCGGGATTCTCCGGGTATTGGAACAACCCCGAGGCCTCGTCCGCCGTGCTCGATGATGATGGCTGGTTCCACACCGGGGATATCGTCGAATATGATGACGAATGGTACTTCTACGTCCGCGATCGCAAAAAAGATATGTTCATCTCCGGCGGGGAGAACGTCTATCCCGTGGAAATCGAAAACGTGCTCTACACACACCCGGCGGTTCACATGTGTGCCGTGGTTGGTTTGCCCGATGAAAAATGGGGCGAAGTCGGTCTGGCCTGTGTGGTGCTCAAACCGGGTGCGGATGCCTCGGAAGAGATTTTGATGGAACACATGCGCTCGCATCTGGCGCGTTATAAAGTTCCAAAGCGCGTGACGATTATGGAGGCGCTGCCGCTTTCGGGCATGGGCAAGATTTTGAAGCGCGAACTACGCGAAAAATTCATAGGACACGAATAAACGGGCAAAATTTCACCGCTGAGTACGCAGAGTTTCCGATCTTTTTCTGGCTTCTCTCAGCGGTCTCTGCGCTCTCTGCGGTAAGTATTGGCTCGGCCGGATGCCACCAATGCTTTGCAGGGAGACAACCAAATTCCATTTTGAGGAGATTAGTCACATGAACAAGAAAAAACTCAGTCGCGGCGTGGCACTGGTCGGTGCGGGGATGAGCAAGTTTGGCGCTTTCCCCGGACTTGCAACGCGCGATTTGTTTGTAGAAGCCTTTCAAGAAATGCTCGGCACGGTCGATAAGGGCATTGACCCCAAAAATATCGAAGCCCTGTATATTGGCAATTACAGCAGCGACCTGTTCGAACATCAGGGACACACCGCGCCAATTATGGCCGACTGGGTTGGACTTGCCCCGCGTCCAGCGACCCGCGTGGAAGATGCCTGCGCCAGTAGCGGTGTTGCGCTGCGGCAAGGTATTATCGCCATCGCCTCAGGGCTGTATGATATTGTGCTGGTCGGCGGCATCGAAAAAATGAGCGATCTGCCCACTTCCGAGGTCACCGACACCCTGGCAACCGCCAGCGATATGCTCTACGAAATTCCGGCGGGATTCACCTTCCCAGGCTTTTATGCGGCGATGGGAACCTCCTACATGCACCAATACGGCGCAACCCCGGAGAGTTTTATGCGCGTGGGCATCAAAAATCACACCAACGGCGCGCTCAACGAAAAGGCGCAATTTGGCAGCACTATCCGTCAGGTGATGGAAGGCAAAATTGCTGGCGCAAAGGCCAAAGGCCGACCGTTGCCAACCTGGGCCGACGAGATGGAATTTTTGCACGACAATCGCGCCAATCCGATTATCGCCTGGCCGATGCGCCTGTTTGACTGCTCACCCATCTCGGATGGCGCGGTAGCTTTGTTGCTGGTGAGTGATGAAATCGCCAAACAATTCTCCGATGATCCACTGTATATTATCGGCTCCGGGCAAGCCAGCGATGTGGCGCTGCACGATCGCCAAGTACTGACTTCTATCAAGGCGGCGCGACTGGCGGGGCAAGAAGCCTACGAAATGGCGGGAGTAAGCCCTCAGGACATTCAGGTGGCCGAAGTGCATGACTGCTTCACGATTGCCGAAATTATCGCCACTGAAGATTTAGGCTTCTTTGCGCCGGGTGAAGGCTATAAAGCCGCCGAAAACGGCGCAACTGCCCGCACCGGTTCCAGACCAATCAATACTTCCGGCGGGCTAAAATCCAAAGGCCACCCGGTAGGAACTTCGGGCGCGGGACAGGCGGTTGAAATCTGGAAGCAACTGCGCGGCGTCGCCGGTGAGCGTCAGGTAGCGGGCAATCCACGCCTGGGGTTGACGCATAATGTTGGGGGTACCGGCCAAACCTGCGTGGTACACATCTACGAACGGAGATAATTCACCATGTCAACAGAGAAATTTACCCAAACAACCTACCAGCAACAGCTCGGCGAGGGCAAGTTGATGGCTTCCCACTGCCCTGCTTGCGATGCCAGTTTTTTACCGCCGCGTCCGATGTGCCCGCAGTGTTTTGGCGCGCAAATGGAATGGCGCGAGATGCCCACCCGTGGCAAGTTGGCTGCGTTTACGGTTGTACACATCGCCCCCACCGCCATGATCGAAGCCGGTTACGGGCGCGATAACCCCTACTGCTCTGGGATTGTTGAACTGGATAACGGATTGAAACTCAGCGCGCAAATCACCGGGGTGGATGTTTCGCAACCAGAGTTGATCCAAATTGGCAGCGCGGTGCAAGCCGAGTTTCTCCAGCGTGAGGCTGAGACGTTTTTGGCTTTTGAAGTAATCGCGTAGTTGGCTCAAGAGACATTCTATTAATTGGCTATGCGCATTTTATTATTCAGAGGTGAGTATGTCCCAGCTTACGGTCAATAATTGTTCCATCTACTACGAACTTCACGGCGATGAAAATGCGCCTGTGCTGGTACTCAACAATGGCATCATCATGAATGCGGCGTCTAGTTGGGTTTTCCAAACCAAGGCATTTTCCAAACACTACCGCGTGCTGCAATACGATTGCCGCGGACAGGGCCAATCCGATCACCCGACCTCGCCCTACAGTATGGCGCAACACGCCGATGATCTAGTCATGCTGCTCACCAAACTCGACATTGACTACGCGCATATTGCGGGCATTTCGTATGGCGGCGAGGTAGCCCAAGCCTTCGCACTCAAATATCCGCAGAAAACACGCAGCCTGATCCTGATGGACACCGTCAGCGAAGTTGGCCCGGAGTTGCGCCTGGTCATCGAGAGTTGGGTCGATGCGCTCAAGGCCAACGATGCATTGGGCTTCTTCAACGCCAGTGTGCCCTGGAGCTTTTCCCCGTCCTGGATTGCGGCCAATACAGCCATTCTCGAGGATGCCAAACAACGCTATCCCCTGCTCGATTTCCCCGCTGTGATTGCTCTGTGTGAGGCATTTTTCGAGGTCAATTACACCGCCCGCCTGCATGAGATTCAAGTACCGACCTGTATCATCGTTGGTGAGGTCGATTTGCTCAAGGGCGTGGCATACGCTCGAATTCTCCAGCGCGAGATTGCCCATGCCGAGTTGCACATTATCGACGGCGCCGGTCACGCTTCGTGCTGGGAACGCTCAGAAGAATTTAACTCGATTGTGCTGGGATTTTTAGCCAAACAAACCTAGCGTAGTTTGCACAGGTGACTCCACTGAAAAAACCTTTTTACCGCGGAGAACGCGAAGAACGCAGAGAAAAACTTAAAACCAGGTTTAAAAATTCACATCAAAATCTGAGCAAAGCTCAGAAATTTTGTATTCGTTCAGTTGATAACCGGTAGCAGGGAAGGGACAGGCCTGCCCTGGATGCAAACCTGGGTCAAGAAATCCAAGACATCACGGTTTTGTTGACGTAGAGAGATAACAACGGTCAGAATTCGCT